>OBKI01000174.1_pt1 | contig 50649 bp, 38 predicted proteins | sample 1519731 | NCBI WGS metagenome assembly OBKI01 (sample SAMN00265070, study PRJEB22529) | human gut metagenome
TGTAAATAGTTTTTGCACCAACGTTGATTTTTTTTACATAAACGTTTGATAAGTTCATTATATCTTCTTCAATTTTTTCTTTCTCCGCTCTTGCAGCCACTTTTCCTTCCAGTAACTCATCCATTTCTTTCATAGTTACATCAAACAACTCTGCATCAAATTCTTTACCGTAAATATCCGTAAGCTCGACTCTTGCCTGCTTATTCATCTCCGATCTGATTTTATAACGTTCTTCTGAAACTTTTTTTGTATCCTCCGGCTCAACTTTATCCTTTGCAATATCATATTCCAGATATGCAATAGCCTGATTCCTTTCAATCTTATCTGCCATCTTTTCCAGTCTTGATATTACATTGCCATACCGCTCTTTATTTTCGATACATTCTTCCATTTCATACATGGAATACATCTTATAAAATTGTGGCAAATCCCTTAACTGTCTGTCTATCTGATAAAGCTCCATCTGAACTTCTCTTAACGCTTCCCCTGCCTGTTCCTTGCGTTTTTTCTTTTCCTTTCTGGCATTAACAACCATTTCATAAGAACGCTTTTCCTCGTTTAATCGCTCTCTCTTTCTAATCAGATCGTATGCTCTTTTAATGACATCCATATCCTTTGGAAAAAATTTCGGAACTGCTCAATCTTTTTATCATTATCCTTTTCTGAATCCACAATGCATAAAAAATTTTTTCTTAACTGTTCCAGATTTCTTGCAACTTTGATGACTTTATCCTTCACACTTTGTGCCAACTGTTTTGCTTCTTCCTTGAGTTTTGCAATCTCACTATTACAGAACCGGATCATATTATTAACCATTTTGATATGTCTGTTTGTTTCACCTCTGTCAGTTTTAATGTTCCGTTTCTCCATATGGGATGCCGCAGTTCCCAAATGCTTTGTCGGCAAAATTTCAAGTCCCTGCCGTTCATAGGAACGATGGTCTATCCTCTCATCATGCCCTGACTTTTCAAGATATTTGTTGCACATATCTGCCCAACTCTTTCTCCATCTTTCAACATTGCTCCTGTCATTCCAGTCTGTTGTTGGAACGGATTCGCATTTATACTGACGTTTCTTTTTGTCGTAGATTTTTTCTCCGTTATCATCAAGAATGTACACTTTTTTCTGCTTACTTCCCCAGCTTCCATCTTCATTAAACGGTCTGACAGTTAACATGATGTGAGCATGGGGATTACCGTCACCTTTATCATGAAAACAGATATCTGCAATCATTCCCTTGTCTAAAAAGTTCCTATTGCAAAACTCATTTACAAGATTATACCCTTCCCTGAATTTCAGTTCTTTTGGTATGGAAACCTCTATTTCTCTTGCAAGCTGTGCGTTCTTTGCTTTTTCAACTTTTTCTACTGCATTCCATAATCGGTAACGGTTATAAAATCGAATCGGAGCATTCTCTGGTAGCAAAATTCGGGTAAGCATTACGCCACGCTTTCTTGTATAATCATGGGTAATACCATCATAGTCACTGGTTATCTTCTCACCGCTTCTGTATGCAGCGGCTGCAACGGCAGATTTTCCTTTTCCTCTGGAAATCATCTTTACGGATAAATGGAAAATCGCCATATGTTTCTCCCTCCTTCATATTTATTCTTTTTATATGGGAGAAACATTCGCAGAATAAGAAGGACACAAAAAACAAGCCAGAAGAATCTGGCTATACTTCTTGGAAAATCCGAACGTACCATACAGAAATATGAAGCCGGAGAAATTGAACTTAATATTTCCACCCTTCAACAGATTGCTGACGAACTTAATGTTCCGTGGTATGAACTGACATATAACGAAGAAGATAATGTTCGCATGGTTCCGGTTGAAAAAGAGACAAATAACAGATATGAGTTTCACACTCTGTCAGATATTTTCAGTGCATTATTCAGCATGACGGAAATACCAGAACTCCAATTCGGTCTATCCTGTACGAAACCACCGGAAGATTCAGAATGGACTTCTTCATTATTTGTTAATGGAAAAGGAAACGGAAAATATAATTCCGATTTTTGTCTGTTTATAGAAAATTGGCTTGATAAGGTAAATATGTTACAAGCAGGAAAGATAGGTCGTGAACAGTATGTTGGATGGCAGAAAAAAACTCTTGACTATTATTCGGAAAGCTACTTTTCAGATACCGCTTCCCGAAACCTGCAGGCAGCACTTGATGAAAAATTATCCGGACTTTCCGAAAAACATGATAACAGAAAGAAATCAGTAAAAGAAATCATTTTGAAACCACAAAACATGGATGAAACTGATTAGATCCAGACACATATTTTATAAAAAATGCCCCGGCAGACATCCACCGGAGCAAAAGTGATTCAGCCATAAAGGCTTGTATAATCACCCTGAACAAGTAGATTATATCATAGCCTTTATATAAATGCACCGTGAACTTATGTTCATCCATGTGCAGCAAAAAACAGTAAAGGAGATGATGAAAATGCCGGCATTTAAAGACAAGAAAACCGGTAAATGGTTTGCCAAGTTTTATTACAGGGACTGGCAGGGCATTAACAGACAGAAGTGGAAAAGAGGCTTCGCCACAAAAAAGGAAGCTCTCGCATTTGAAAGGGAGTTTATTGAAAAGCAGGCTGCAAATCCTGATATGACTTTCAGGGCTCTCTATGATATTTATATGGAGGATATGTCCGCAAGACTTAAGGAATCCACCATAAGACACAAACGGGTTATCTGTGAAACAAAAATACTTCCGTTTTTCGGAAATATGCCCATTAATGAGATTAAGGCATCCGATGTGCGGAGATGGCAGAACAGGCTGATGTGTGACGAACATAATTATAAAGACACATACCTCAAAACAATTAACAACCAGCTGACCTGCATTATCAATTATGCCAAAAGATTTTATGACCTGAATACCAATCCATGTGGCAAGGCAGGAAGCATCGGAAAAAGCAGTGCTGATGAAATGAATTACTGGACTCTGGAAGAATATATGGAATTCAGAGAGGGCATTAAAGACAAGCCTGTTTCCTATATGTGTTTTGAAGTCCTCTATTGGACAGGAATACGTGAGGGAGAACTGCTTGCACTTACTGCCTCAGACATTGACACCGAAAACAGACTGATAAGCATTACAAAAAACTATCAGCGTATTGGCAGCAGAGATGTAATTACAACTCCCAAAACACCAAAAAGCAACCGGAAAGTTCCGATACCCGAATTTCTGTGCAGGGAGCTTGCGGATTACATGGCATCAAGATATTTTCTCATGCCGGAGGACAGACTTTTTCCATATACAAAATCCTATCTTTCCCACGAAATGATTCGTGGATGTAAGATTACCAGTGTGAAGAAAATAAGAATTCACGATATCCGTCACTCGCACGCCAGTTTACTAATCAATCAAGGCTGTGATGCACTTGTTATCGCAGACAGGCTAGGGCATGAAAAGGTATCAACAACGCTTAATACTTATTCACATCTGTTTCCACACAAACAGCAGGCACTTGTTGATAATCTTGAAGCATTGGGTTCACCAAATAATCCGACATCACCCACACCGTCAGGTTACGATTCCACTACCTTAACGGATAAGAAAGAAAAAACATCCTCGGACAAGGTAATTCCGATACCTGTCAGAAAGATTGTATGAAACAAATAACTTTCGTTAGATAAGAACATGATACCTGATTGATACCTGAATTTTAGTAGCAATTTAGTAGCAAAGCAAAAAGAAAAGCCCGGAAATGCCTTATTTTAGGGCACTTTCAGACTTGTGGATACTATTCAAACTCGGCTTGCACCGAGTTAAACTTAAACATATTTGTTTAGGTTTCGTGTGCTTTTATCTGTTAATTTACCTATATTATATTATTTGTATTATTCTTCTGATTTCGTGTTGCCATAGTGTTGCCACGAAGATATTATAACATAAGTTAGCTTTTTAGTCATTATTTTCATTATACTTATGAGAATAAGCACTAAAACAATATTACTACTTATAACCAATATGATATTACCGCCTATTTTTTCTAAATTACTCAATAACAAAAATATCTTCTAACTATTATTGCGTGGAAAAAAAATATAATTATATCGATTTATAAACAATAAATTCTCTTTTTTCTCCATCTGAATTTCAAAAATATCATTATCGTAAGTAATTCTAACTTTCCCAGTCTCTTGGTCATAATATGCATTGTAATGATTGCTCCTTAGCTCTTTAATTACTTCTGTTTCTGACTTGAAACTACTAAACCTATAGAATTTATGTCCATAATATTCTTTATGATTTTTCAGTTTTATTGATACTTCCTTATTATTTTCATTAATTTTTATATATTCTTCATTATTTGAAAACTTTATAAAAATAACACTCATAAAACCTATAAGTATAATTGCTATTGTTGAAATTAATACTATTCTTTTTTTATTTTTTATGCCTTTTGCAACTATAAGATAAATCAATGATAACAATATAATAATAACTAGGCACACATATATATACATAATGTTATAACCTCCATTCTACTTTTTGTTAAAAATCTTATTTTTTCATAATAGTTGTGTTAAATGAACCTAATTGACTTCTTGCAAATGCATTATAATCTATATAGTGCCTTGTCGATGACCAACCATCGTAAACTTCTATCATTCTATAATATGAGTAGTAAGAAACTTTTCCTATTTTGTGTTTCTTCCGGTACTCAATGTATCCGCATACTGTTACGCTATGATTACCATAATATCCACCTACTATGTTCATTATTACCGGTCTGTTTTTATCAATTTCTCCTTTTACTTGTCCGTTATACCACCATAAATAAATTCCATTACACTTACTTTTTCCATAACCATAATATTTAGTAACATCGTTAACTATGTTATTTATTTTTGTAGGACCTGTCCCCTTTGATGCAGTATAACCATACTTTTTTCCGACTGATTTAACTTTTTTATATAATTTTAGATTATTGGTCGGTATTTTTTTATAACCATTGAGTGAATAATAATTTAATACTCTGGTAATAGCAACCAACGAACAATTATTTGCATTTCCTTCCAAATCACTCATTACAAAATTCCTCATAGTTAGAGTTTTAGCTTGTGATACTGAAATACTTCCTCCATATCTGTCTTTTACATAATCATAAGGACTTACAATTCCACCATAACCATATGCTCCTGTTTCCTGACCTTTATATTTTTTCTTTCCTAATAGAATCTCATTGTTATTATCTAATGTAATGTATTGACTTGGTTTGTACAAACAATAAGAATACATATTTTGACCTAACAAGTCAACTTCTCCCATTATGCTAATACTATCACTTGCATTAATAAATCTTCCTATGTTAGAGTCATAATATCTATTTTTTAGATAATAAAACCCTGTTTCGTCATCCTTATAATAGCCTCTATATTCAATATTATTCAATTTATATGCTTCTTCATATCCTTCATAACAAATAGAATTTATTACATTTCCCCAAACATCGTATTCATAAATTGCTATTTCTGCCCCTCTTGAATCTAATAGTCCTATTACATCACCTTGCTTATCTTTCTCATAATAAATTCTTGTTTTTTTCAAATTTCCATCCATACTACTTATTTTAGCGTATTCAAACCCTATTACATCATCATTTTCATCAAAAAAATACCATATGTCATATTTTTTTCCTGTTTTCTTATATGTTACACATTCTCTTATTAATTTATTTTCATCCCAAAAATATTCCGTTTCAATACTTTCTGTAGTTTTATTTATTCTTAATCCTTTTTCATTATACTTATACCTAGCGACTTCTTTCTCTTTCTTATAAACAGTTTCTAGATTTCGGCCTCTACTCCATGTAAATTTCATTTCATTAATATATTCTATCGGATTTCCAATTGTGTCATATTTTAAATTTTCTCCATTATATGCTGTTAATTGATCTTCCCACTGAACATTATCATACTCATAATATTTTACATTACCTTCAGCATTAATTATTTTATTATTTTCATCTAGAGGATATTTCCAATCTGCATAAATGTTTCCAGTATTATTATAAATATATTCATGACCCTCTTTATTAACGCAGTCCTTCTGAACAATTAACCTACCATGAGCATCATATTCATAAGAATATAAAACCTCATCTTCATTATTTACACTTATAATTCTTCCTTCCCTATCATAATTATATGTAAAACATTTTGTTTGACCGTATAATTCAACTGTATATTTTGTCTGACCATCACTCTCTTTTGAATCAGTTATCTTATAAATATTTTTATTATAAAGTTGTGAAAATAGTACATTTTCTACAATATCTTCGTCATTTGAATTTGTTCTTTTTGCTGTCAACTTATCATTATTAAATAATGTACAAATCGATGTATTTTTTTCATCTGTTGCCATTATTTTTTTAGAAGTTATATGTTCATCAATATTGTTTTTTATATCTTTAGAGTGATACTTTGTTATAATTGATTTGCAACTTCCATCATTCATCTTTTCTTCTTCTTTTATAAAACTATCACCTCGAACTATTTTTATCTTATCTCCGTCGTAGGTATATTTATATGTAATTGGTAGTCTTTCAGAAATATCTTCCTCATTATCAGAAGTATAATCTAACACTTCTAAAATTTTTCCTTCATTATTGTATTTAATAATATATGATTCTTTATTTGTATCATCATAATATATTTTATCTATTTGTGCTATTTGTGTTTTATTTGAATCTTCAGTCTTATATGTTATTGATTTCTTTGTTATATTCTGATTATTACCATAAGATGTTGTTTGAATATTTTCTGTAATCACATCACCTACTGATATATTATTGTCTTCTCCATTCTCATTCAAATTATTTACTAAATTCTCTTGGTCATATGATACAATTTTAACATTTCCTATTTTTAAGCTTAACAGTTCACTATTTGCATATTCGCATATATATCTTGTAGACTGATCACATAGCACAGTGATATTTCCCTCTTTGTCATAAGAATAAGTCACTCCTATTGTCTTTTTTCCATTTGGATCATACTCTTTATCATATGATTCTATTACTGCTGTACAATTATTACTATTATCATAAAAATATTTTATCCATTTATTAAAATTGCCATCATTATAATTATAATGTTTTTGACAAGCTCTACCATTATAAACATTAACAATTTGTGATACTAACACGTCATTTTCTATCTCTTTTACTTCTATATCGTATAACCCTATATGTACTTTAGAATTAGCAATCTCTATTTGACTAACTTTCTTATTTGTTTCACGGGGTTTGCTATCACTTTTATCATTTATACCATCAAAATCTGAATCCTTAAGCCACGGATCTGTTCCTTTCTGATATTCCTTCAGGTCAGTCCAGCCGTCATTGTCGCTGTCTGCATTTTCTTCATTTGCCACTGCCGGATCTGTTCCAAGTGTAAATACCTCATATCCGTCAGGAAGTCCGTCTCCATCCGTATCCTGCTCATACTTTGGATTGTCTTCCGTGCTGTCTGCTGTTTCAGTGTTCCACATGGTCTTAAAGTCCCATATTTCATATCCGTCCTCAAGACCGTCTCCGTCTGTATCCTTTGAAGTTATTTCAAAAGAATTTCCCCCGTCATCTGAATCTCCATCTTCTGTTTTTTCCAAGGTTACAATGTTTGAAACCTTTACCGTACCGTCTGAATATAATATCGCTGCTCTAATGTCTATGCATTCATCCACATTGGATGCATTTATTTCAGCATCTTCTGAAATGTCTGTTCCCTTATACTTTGCGCTAAATTTTAATGCATTATCCTTTCTTGTAAATATCTTGTATCCTGTTACCGATACCCCTTCCTTAAGTTTATTATCGTCTTCTATGGAAGTAATAATGCTGTTACTCTGTTTATCATATTCAGCACTTATGTTTATGGAAGCATCATATGGTTCAAAATCTCTGTATGTTAAATAGATTGACATGTGTCTTGATTCACTGTTCGTTCCATTTTCGTCCTGTATGTAATGTGCTTCCGGACCATAAAACAATGCTGCTCCGCCTTTTTTTGCCGTAAACACCAGTCCGTTGTTTTCTATCTGTTCATCGGCTATATCCTGCACCCATTTTGTTATGTCAAGGCAATGTCTTGTGCCCTCAACTCCCGTAAACTTTTCTTCAAGAAGTACTTCTTCAGAAGCCCCCGGTTTATTGTTCCACGTGATTGTATCAGGATTCCATGAGTCCTTTGCCGTACGAAGCTCCAGTGTTCCCACCTGATACGGTGCACGGTAACTGCTTTCATACAGATTTAATGATGCAGATTCAATGTATTTTCCCCTTATGTTCAGTCCACTGCCCACCAACGCACTTCCTGTTAACAGATTTGAAGTATCCAAATATACATGTTCCTCTGAATTGTATGGATAACTTGATATCATGTTGTTCATGGCACCCAGATAATGATTATGCATGTTCACATTTTGCTGAAAATCAACAGACCAAACTGATGCAGTAGTTAGGTAGTCAAACATCCATACCATTGTAGGATCAATTGTAACCGGATACTTTGTGGCTTCGTTTTCAAAATAATCATTACTTACAATTACTTTTAATGCTTCATTTTCACCATCTTTTTCTAATTTGTATTCTACACTTTTGTAATCTTCTTTTCCGTCTGCATCAACTAAGAATGGGGCTTCTATTGTTCCTATGATTTTATTGGTATTTTTGTCATACACCAACAGACCTTTATCATTTTCCTGTTTTTTCAAATAGAGATTCTTTGTTTCAATTTTATATTCAAATATATTTGTTTCAGGCTTTTCATTTAGTACAATATTCTCTTTCACGCCACAGTTGTTTACGGAATATTGATATTCCATGTTTTTTGATTCCGATATATATTTTAATTCATTTGATTCCTCATTTTTTATGCATTCAAACTCATTATTTTCATTTGATTGAGATGTATTTTTATCATCTCTGTTTATGTCATCATTTTCTTCTTCGATAACAGGTGTCATCTTTAAAATGTACTTCCCATGGCTTAACATTATGCCGTCTTCAATGTCATCTGAAAAATATGCCTTGTTATCACTGGATTTGTTTACATATTTGTATGAAGATTTGTCACCCGACCCGTAGGTACTTATAGACTTTTTCCCGTTTTTTCCAATGTCAACAATTTCATTTTCATAATCTTTCAATTGTCCGTCTTTTTCATATCTGATGTTTGATAAGAATAATTCTGTTTTCTTAGATCCGTCAGACAACAGATACGTGTTTGAATTTTCTGTTCGCTCATCTGTCAGTTCCTTGACTACTGTTACTTTGTTATCAGCTGCTTTTTGTGAATTCTTGCCATCATTAACGGAATTGGCTAACGCATTAATTCCCAAACCTGTTCCAATTATCGCTATTGTTAATGCAAGCGACACCATTTTTTTTGCTTATGTTTCTTATTCTCATACTACCTCTGTTACTCCTTCCTAAATAATTAGCAGTAAATTTCCGTACAGTAAGAATAATCTTCCTGCATTAATTATCCTTACCCATCCTTCTCTTCCATCATAACATGTTTTTCCAATATGCACACTAACAAAAATCTTTTGTAACATTTTTATTTTGATTTTACTATTGTTTGTATTTACTCCACTGTTTTTCACTTGTTTTATCTCTGTCTGTGTCTTGTTTTTTCGTTGTCTTTGCCCATTTCAATTACCTTATTGTAATCCTCCTTCTTCAGGAATTTCTTAAAATATCCAAGTTTTTTCCTGTCATCATACAGTCCGTCAATCTCTTTTTCCTGCTCATCAATGCTTTCTCTTAGCCTGCTATTTTGTTTCCTTAGCATTTCATTTACTTCAAGTTGTTCATTATATTTTTCTGTCAGTTCCTTAAGTTGTGCAAAACATCCCTTTGCAAATTTAACCACATTTTTAAATGCTTCATACATTTTATCTATAAATGGAATTACAATCTTTTCCCGATAATTCTTGGCAGACATGATTCCCTTTGGATTGTCCGGTCCTTTTCTAACCATGGTTTCAAGTTTTTTCACATTTTTTCCTAAGTCAGCCACATTTTCAACTATTTTTAATTCCTCATACATGTCTGCTAATTCTTTTTCAGCCACTATCTGCTTAATCATCGTTTCCTTAAGTTCCTGTTCAGATTCAGCATTTTCCCTGGCTAACTGATTTGCTTTTTTTGTTTCTGCCAGAGTTTTATATTCTGCAACTTTTAAATCATTATTTCTGCCTTTTTCTTTTCCTTTCAGAAATTCTCCAATCCATATGAATGACCTGCCCTCTGCGTATTCTCTTATTCTGCCCTGCAATACTTTTTCAAGAAATTCCTTTGTACAAACCTTTCTCTTTGATACCTGCTTTGACATTCCCTTTTTAAATCCGTCAGCTACGGGAACTGCCACCACGTGCATGTGTGGACTTGCCTCATCATAATGTATCACTGCATTTGCCACAACAAGATTTGGTGCTTCCTTCTGTAACATGTTAAGCATTTCTTTAAAGGCTGCATCCATCTTTCTTCTCTTGTCAGAGTTCTTATCCCAGAACTCCTTGTCTCCTATCTGAAAAATAAGTTCCACTGCCATGTCTTTGTTTGACTTTGCTGTCTTTTCAAAGTAATCATCAATCTTTCTGTCATCCCTTGTCTGCTTTTTGTTGTATTCCCTGACTGCTTCGTCAAACTGTTCCTTATATACTTTTTTTACATCCTGCACTAATTTATCCGTACCCCATAAAATTACAATGTTCTCCTTATCGTATTCCAAGGAGCGGTACTTTCGTAAATTGTGCTTTGCAACACCTGAAAGTTTTGCCTTGCTGTTAATGGCACTGTTCTTCTGACTCAGGTGCGCTGAATATGATAACCCTGCCATAATCTCACTCCTTTTTTCTTTTATTGTTTTGATACGTGCGGTGACACCTGCACGTTGTTAGTCTTTAGTAGTCTGCCCGAGGCTGTTGAAAACGGGTGGTTCTTATCAATTTGGCTCTGCCATAATTGATAACCCCCTAGCAGTTCTGTCATAGACACAACTGCGGGGGCTCTGCCGAGGGCTTATATAGCTGCTATCAATGCTTTACTCATAACCTGTCAAATGGCATTTAGTGGTTGCTGTAATTGTGATGACAGCTATATTATGTTTAACCTCGGGACTCCGAGTCTCGCGGTTCTTAGTGACATGATGTCACTAACTTTTAACTGTAACCAATCCTTCTTGGTTCTCCCTGATTATTCTTTAACCTGCAAGTGTCACTTGCAGGTATTGATATTATCAACGGGAACTCTATTTATGTTGCAAGCTGTTACTACCATCTAAAGTCCCGGTGCATTCCAACGGCTTCAAGATATTTCTGTCTGTACTCTTCCCTCTCTTCTTTTGTAGGTGCCATTTTACTTTTTGTGTAATCCTCGTGCCTTGACATCTTGCTTAGTTTTTCTTCCAATTCAGAAATTATAAGATTATTAATTTCTTCATTATCTTTCATGTCTAATACATGATACTTAATCAAAGCCATCATTAATTCATTGCTTATCATTCTGTTTTTGCTCATTTTTAAACCTCACTGTTTTGTAATCAATCTTGTTCCGTGACGATGCGTGACGGTTGTGACGATGATTTACGTGCCATAAAACATCGTCACCATCGACACCATCGTCACGCTTTACTCTTTTTCATATTCCAATGTTATGATTCTGCCATCGTGACAACGCTTATTGTCATATCTGATGCCATAATCCTCATACAGCCTTCCTGCCTTAATGTTCAACTGTCTGGTCAGCTGATTCGGAACTAAATTAATCTCCGATATCTTATCCATCAGTTCACTTGCTGTTCCCTGAAAACATCCTGCTTCCATCAGATATGTATTAACAGCAGAAAGTACTTTGTCTTCCGGTTCTTTCCACAGCTCTGTTTCAGCCTTTTCAAATTTCCACAAACACAACTCAGGTTCAAACTTAAGATAAAGTTTCTGGTCCTGTTGGTCTCTTCCTGTTATGTCAACGGTAGCCTTTAGGTCAGTTCTTTTTTCCTTCTGCATGATGAAAGCTCCGTCAGCTGCACCAAGCAGTCCGTTTGTTCCCGATATCATTTCAAAGGCATCTGATGAATCCATCTTTCTTGTGTGATGAACCACCAGAATGCAAATGTTATGTTCATCAGCAAAGTGCTTTAGCGTTGTAATGATGTCATAATCGTTTGCGTAACTGAATTTATCTACACTTATTTCCTTGATTTTCTGCAGTGTGTCAATTATTACAAGTCTTGTATCCGCATGAGCCACAAGAAACTCTTTAAGCTGTTCTTCCAGACCTTCATTGAGATTTTTGGAACGTGTTGCAAAGTAAAAATGCTCTGCCACATCAATTCCAAACATTCTTGAAAGTCTCTGTTGAAGTCTTGCATAATCATCTTCCAGTGCCAGATACAGCACTGTTCCCTGATTGGTCTTATGCCCCCAAAGGTCAATTCCTGTACTTACACAGAAACCTATTTCAGCCATTAAGAACGACTTTCCAACCTTTGGTGCACCGACAAACAGATACACTCCGTTGTAAATCAGATCCTCAACCAAGGGCTTCTTAATCGGATATACCGTGTCATAAAGTTCTTCCATTGATACTGTTTCCAGATTTTCACCCACTGGGGTACCGGTGGATTGCAAATTGCGGACACAATTATTATCTGTTATACTGTTACTGTGTTTGGTAACACTTGGTGACTGCCCGTTATCTGCGCCAACAGATACGTTAAGGGCGGCCACTGTTGTTTTATTATTCATTATTCTTATCCTCCTTCATTCCGTTCATGGTAACACCGATTAGTTCAATTACCTCTAACAAAACATCATCAACCTCACCTGCACCTGTAATTCTTTTTAACTCCTCATACACGTCATTAAGTCTGTTTTTTAAGGCAATGTAAACCTTTGGATTTCCATTTACCACAATTTTCTTTTCACACAGCCTGCGGATAATGTATTCCTGCTTTGTCAGTCCTGACAGGGCAACCTTGTCATCAATGATTCTTGCCTCTTCCTCAGAAACCCTGAAGGCTACTATCTTATTTCTCCAACGACCGTGACTGTCCAATGATTTTTCCATTATTCCTAACTCCTTTCCTCTTCAAGTTTTCTTGCCATTTCATCCTGCTTGTTTGGATACATGTGGGCATATTTGTAAGTAATGCTGATTGCTTCATGCCCTACCCTTTCAGCTATGTCAAGTGCTAAAAATCCTCTGTCCATAAGCAGTGAAATGTGTGAATGTCTAAGGGCGTGTATGTTGATTCTCTTAATTCCTGCCTTCTTGGAACCTCTTGTTATTTCGTGTCCAAGATACCCTTTTGACTTAAAGAAAAGTCTCTGGTCAGGCTTCAGGTCATAAAAGCATTTCATGTAATCCTTAATCTCATCTGCCAGAAACTGTGGAATCTTCACCACCCTGTTACTCTTTTTTGTCTTTGGAGAAGTAATGATTTCACGTCCCTTTACCTTCTGATAATTCTTGTTAATTCTCATTGTGTTATTTTCAAAATCAAAATCTGCCGGAGTAAGTGCCAGTAGTTCTCCTTCCCTGACACCTGTCCAGTACAATACTTCAAATGCATAAAACGATAATGGCTTGTCCATGACTGCTTCCGAAAACTTCAGGTATTCTTCCTTTGTCCAGATTTCCACTTCCTTTTCAACGTCATTTTTCATTGTTCCAACTATTGCTGCAGGATTTGTGGATAGCCCATAATATCTTTTTGCAAAATTAAATATTGCGCTAAGCTGTGCGTGAATTGTTCTTAAGTAACCTGATGAATAAGGCTCTCCCTTTTCATTCCTGTAATTAAGCAGTTCATTCTGCCACTCCATTACATCCTTTGGTTTAATCTCATCCATTCTTCTGTCCTTAAAGTAAGGAAGGATTTTATCTCTTACCACATATGATTTTGTCTCAAAGGTGGTTTCCTTTACCCTTGCCTTCTTGTCTCTTTCGTAGATTTCATAAAAACTTCCAAATGTCATGTTCAATTGTCCGTTTTCGGCTTTCTTCTTATTTTCAAGCCAAAACTCCGCTTCTCTTTTTGTGTTGAAGCCTCTTTTCTGTGTCTGTCTTCTTTTTCCGGTAAAGTCAGTATAGCGATAAACAGCTCTCCATTTTTTCTTATTATTTGCCATGTAAGAATAAACGCTCATGTTCATCACCTTCCTTTTATAAATATTTTCTAATCACCGCTGTACATTACTTTTTTTCTGAAATAAGAAGTACAGACACGTCCTGCTACCGTGATGATGCCTTTTTCTTCCAGTTCCTTATTAAGCTGTCTTACAATCTTGTAAGCCTTGGACTTTGAAACAGAAAGTTCTTCTGCAACATCGTCGACTGTCATAAAGTTCTTTTCCATGATTTTTTCCTCCTTCATTATATTTCTTAAACATATTTGTTTAAGATAATGTGCATTATATTAAACTTTTTAGTTTAAGTCAATAGAAAAATTAACTTTTTTTGTTTAAGTTTTTCTTGATATACATTTTTACCTATGTTATACTGACATTAGCGAATTTGTTTAAGTTATCCCGCATTGGGAATTTTTATGTTAAATTGGAGGTTTGTTATGGCAATTGGTGAAAGAATTAGAACTTTTCGCAAGCGTAAAGGTTTAACTCAAAAGGAATTGGGAGTTCAGTTAGGTTTTAAGGAAAGTACTGCTGATATCCGCATGGCTCAATATGAAGCAGAGAAACGTGTTCCCAAGGATGATTTGATTGAAACTCTTTCTTCCATTTTGGAAGTTTCTCCTGCGGCCATTAATGTTCCTGACATTGATACTCATGTGGGAATTATGCAGCTTCTGTTCACTCTTGAAGATATTTATGGTATATCCGTCAGACAGGAAGGAAGTCATGTTACCCTTGATTTAGGTGCCATCCACGACGCTTTAGGTCATGAGGCAAAGTCCTGGGCAAAGATGAAGTCCAAGCTTGATACCGGAGAAATCTCCAAGGAAGAATACGATAATTGGAGATACAACTATCCGGCTAATACTCACGGATATCATAAACTAATTGATTTATAAAAGAGCATAAAAAAACCTTACTGACTCCTCAAAATCAGTAAGGTTTTTTCATTTATACATATGGGTAAATTGTTTTAGTGTTGCCATATCGTTGCCACGATATAATCACTACCTCTCACAATGCCCATAAATAAAGGCTTTGTGGGATTTTAGTGTCTACTCAAACTCTATCGTTCCAGGTGGCTTACTCGTCAAATCATACATTACACGATTGACCCCTTTCACCTCGTTGATTATTCTATTCATTACTTTGTTCAACACTTCATAAGGTATCTCAGCAGACTCTGCTGTCATGAAATCTATTGTCTTTACAGCTCTGAGTGCGATAGCATAGTCGTAAGTTCTTTCATCACCCATTACACCAACTGAACGCATGTTAGTAAGGGCTGCAAAATACTGGTTGATTTCTTTGTCCAGTCCTGCATTGGCAATTTCCTCGCGGTAGATTGCATCTGCGTCCTGAACTATTTTGACTTTCTTGGCTGTTACTTCGCCAATAATTCTGATTCCAAGTCCCGGACCCGGGAATGGCTGGCGGTATACAAGATAGTCAGGTATGCCAAGTTCTAGTCCTGCTTTGCGAACTTCGTCCTTGAAAAGGTCGCGGAGAGGTTCTATGATTTCCTTGAAATCAACATAGTCAGGAAGACCGCCTACATTGTGGTGAGACTTGATTACTGCTGATTCTCCACCAAGACCGCTTTCTACCACGTCAGGGTAAATTGTTCCCTGCACAAGGTAGTCTACCGCTCCTATTTTCTTTGCTTCTTCCTCAAATACTCTGATGAATTCTTCACCAATTATTTTACGTTTTGCTTCCGGTTCTTCGACTCCCGCAAGCTTTTTATAGTATCTTTCCTGTGCGTTTACACGAATGAAGTTAAGATCGTATGGGCCGTTCGGTCCAAATACTGCTTCAACCTCATCACCCTCATTTTTTCTGAGAAGTCCGTGATCTACAAATACACATGTAAGCTGTTTTCCAATGGCTTTTGCAAGAAGTACTGCTGCAACTGATGAATCCACACCGCCTGAAAGTGCACAGAGCACCTTGCCGTCTCCTACTTTTTCACGAATTGCCTTAATTGAATGCTCTACGAATGAATCCATTTTCCAATCTCCGGCGCATCCACAAATGTTGTATACATAATTGCTCAAAATTTCCTTTCCTCGTACTGTGTGAAGTACTTCAGGATGGAACTGAATAGCATATAATTTCTTTTCCTCACATTCAGCAACTGCTACAGGGCAGTCCTTTGTGTAGCCTGTTATTTTAAATCCAGGAGCCGGCTTTGAAATGTAATCAAAATGACTCATCCAGCATACTGTTTTTTCTTCAACACCTTTAAATAACTTAGAAGTTGTGTCTACCTGCACCTCTGTTTTTCCGTATTCACGAACAGGTGCCTTCTCAACCTTTCCGCCAAGAATGTGCTGCATTAACTGAGCACCATAGCACAATCCAAGCACCGGAATTCCAAGTTCAAACAATTCTTTTGTATAAGTCGGAGCACCATCTTCATAGCAGCTGTTTGGTCCACCGGTAAGAATTATTCCCTTAGGATTCATTTCTTTTATCTTCTTGATATCTGTTTTATATGAATAAATTTCACAATAAACATTACACTCACGCACTCGTCTTGCAACAAGCTGATTGTACTGTCCACCGAAATCTATTACGATAACTAACTCTCTATCCATATTTCCTCCCATATACCTGTATTGCAGGAATAATTCCAAATACCTGCACTTCTGTTATTTTACTCTATTTTGTGTAAATGTACAAGGAAGTTCTGGACGATCACTGTATGTTTTCCTATATAATTCTCCATCACTTTCCACCAATCCAATATATTCCCCTTAACAAATTATCATTACAAATTAAGAAGCACCTGCTACACTTCTTTGTATAACAGATGCTTCCCTATTTCAATACCCTGACTTTACAATCTCATCCACAACCGCAGGTACTTTTCACATTTATGAATCTTCTCTGAACTTTTTTACACTCTCCATATCGATCTGGAATTTATCATGTGTATGCGTTGTTCCTATACTTTGTCCTGCTTCAACTTCTCATCTACTCTAACCATAAGATGCTATTACTCATCGAATCTTCGTTTTGAATACTTCCTATCCTTTCCGTTTCTCTGTAGCACCTTATCCAATAATTACTACTAAAACAATCTTCCGTTGATTGCCATGTCAGTAGATATCACTGGGTAAAAACTTCTTTCACCTCTTAACTTCGATACTATTGTTATCGGGTCGACATCCAATAACAAATGGTTGTTAAATGTATTGTAGAAGTTCTCTTGGGTATTTAATGCTTATTTACTTTGTATCTTCAATATAGCATGTTTTTCCCCTATTTTAAAGGGTTTTTTAGCTATTTTTTCATCTTTAGAAGTGTTGCATAAAACTATTTTTATTTAAACATTTTTATGAATCGTTTTTTTATAAAAAATGACTATTTTGCCTCGTCCAATTTCTGTTTTACGAATTTTGCAGTGTAACTTGTCGGGTGTTCGGCTACCTTTTCCGGTGTTCCTGCAACTACAACCGTACCTCCACGGTCACCTCCGTCAGGTCCCATATCAATGATATAATCTGCTGCTTTTATAACATCAAGATTATGCTCAATTACCAGAACAGTGTTTCCTTCATCAGTCAGTCTCTGAAGTATCTCAACTAATTTATGAACATCTGCAAAATGAAGACCTGTAGTTGGCTCATCCAATACATAAATAGTCTTTCCCGTACTACGTCTGCTAAGTTCCGTTGCAAGTTTTATACGCTGGGCCTCTCCACCTGATAACTGTGTACTTGGCTGTCCTAATTTAATATACCCAAGACCTACATCATATAAAGTCTTAACCTTATTGTACACCCTTGGGACATTCTTAAAGAAATCAAGAGCTTCTTCCACTGTCATTTCAAGAACATCATAAATACTCTTGCCCTTGTACTTAACTTCCAATGTTTCCCTGTTATAGCGCTTTCCACCACAAACTTCACAAGGTACATATACATCCGGAAGGAAATGCATCTCAACCTTCAAAATACCGTCACCGGAGCAGGCTTCACATCGTCCGCCCTTTACGTTAAAGCTAAATCGTCCCTTCTTATATCCACGCTCTTTTGCATCCATTGTTGCGGCAAATAAATCTCTAATCATGTCAAACATTCCCGTATATGTTGCCGGATTTGAACGTGGCGTTCTTCCTATTGGAGACTGATCAATGTTAATGATTTTATCAAGTTGTTCAATACCTTCAATCTTCTTGCATTTTCCCGGAATTGTTCTTGCTCTGTTAAGATTTCTTGCCAGAGTCTTGTAAATTATCTCATTTACAAGGGAACTTTTTCCGGAGCCGGAAACTCCTGTAACACATGTAAATACACCAAGTGGCACTTTAACATTAATGTTCTTTAAGTTGTTTTCCTGAGCCCCTTTTACCTGAATATATCCCGTAGGCTTACGACGCTTTGCCGGAACAGGAACTCTCAGTTTTCCGCTAAGGTACTGACCTGTTATGGAATCCTTACATTTCATAATCTGTTTTGCGGTACCTGCTGCCACGACCTCTCCACCGTGTTCTCCGGCTCTAGGTCCAATGTCTACCACATAATCAGCCTCAAGCATAGTATCCTCATCATGTTCAACAACTATCAGAGTATTTCCAAGGTCTCTTAAATGCTTAAGAGTCTTCAAAAGTTTTTCGTTGTCATTCTGGTGCAGACCGATACTTGGCTCGTCCATAATATAAGCAACACCTACCAGACCTGAACCAATCTGTGTGGCAAGTCTAATACGCTGGGCCTCACCACCTGACAAGGTTCCCGTGGCTCTTGCAAGACTCAAATAATCAAGTCCTACATCAATCAGGAACTGAAGTCTTCCCTTTATTTCTTTTAATATCTCTTTTCCTATTGCAAGCTGTTTTTCCGTAAGTTTGAGCTTCTCCAAAAACTCTCTTAAATCTCTCACTGACATTTCAGTCATTTCAATTATATTTTTGTCACCAATTGTAACTGCAAGGGATTCTGCCTTTAATCGCTGACCGTGACATGTACTACAAGGTGTTATTCTCATGTAAGTCTCATATTCTGCCTTACTTGACTCGGCTCCGGTTTCCCTGTATCTTCTTTCTACATTTCTAATCAATCCCTCAAAGGCAATGTCATAAACTCCTTCACCACGCTGTCCTCTGTAGTGAACCGGTACGCTTTCGCCTTTTGTTCCATTAATAATAATATCCTGAATTTTTTTAGGATACTTTTCAAAAGGTGTATCAAGGTCAAAATTATATTTCTTGCATAATGCCCTTAAAATAGCATTTGTAAAACTCTTTCCATCATTTGCACTCTGCCATCCAAGTACCACAATTGCACCCTCATTTATGCTAAGACTTTTGTCGGGAATCATCAGATCCACATCAAATTCCATCTTATATCCCAATCCGTAACAATCAGGACATGCACCAAACGGATTGTTAAAAGAAAAGCTTCTTGGCTGGATTTCATCTATGCTGATTCCACAGTCCACGCAGGCAAAATTCTGACTAAAGGTAATGGTTTCCCCTCCAATAACATCAAGATTCATAAGCCCGCCACCGAGCTTTAATGCATTTTCAATGGAATCCGTAAGTCTCTTTTCTATTCCATCACGGATACTAAGTCTGTCTATTACAATCTCAATGTTGTGCTTAATATTTTTGTCTAATTTAATTTCTTCCGTCAGCTCATACATGTTGCCATCTACAATTACTCTGACATATCCACTTTTCTTTGCACTTTCAAATACTTTTTCGTGTCGTCCTTTTTTCCCTCTTACAATCGGAGCCAGAATCTGGAATTTCGTTCTTTCAGGAAGCTCCATAACTCTGTCAACAATTTCATCTATGGACTGTTTCTTAATTTCCTTTCCGCATTTTGGACAATGAGGTATACCTGCCCTGGCGTAAAGCAATCTCATATAATCATATATTTCTGTAACCGTCCCAACAGTTGAACGTGGGTTTCTGTTGGTTGATTTCTGGTCAATTGATATAGCCGGCGGAAGTCCCTCAATGCTCTCCACCTGTGGCTTTTCCATCTGTCCCAAAAACTGTCTTGCATAAGAAGACAGAGATTCCATATATCTTCTCTGTCCTTCTGCATATATTGTGTCAAATGCCAATGATGATTTTCCCGAACCGCTAAGTCCCGTTATAACCGTAAATTCATCCCTTGGTATTTCTATGTCTATATTCTTTAAATTGTGCTCGCTAGCCCCTCTGATTTTGATGTATTTCTTTTTGTCAGCCATTGCACTTTTCCTTTCCTGTACATTGTATTAATTATTATACATAAGTTTGAGACTTGCCAGTTTTTCTCTCATTTCTATAGCCGTCTCAAAATCAAGCTCTGCTGCCGCCTTCTTCATTCGTTTTTCAACCTTATCCATAAGTTTCTTAAGTTCCTTCTTATCCATTGATTCAGGATCTTTTTCAACATCACTAATCTTTCTGTCAACTTCTTTGGAAATACTTATAAGATCTCTTACAGCCTTCTTAATTGTTGTTGGCGTTATTCCATGTTCTTTGTTATATTTTTCCTGAATTTCACGACGCCTGTTAGTTTCAGAAATCGCCTTATCCATAGACTCAGTTATAGTATCTGCATACATAATAACATGTCCCTCTGAGTTTCGGGCAGCACGTCCTATTGTCTGTATTAATGATGTTTCTGAACGAAGGAATCCTTCCTTATCTGCATCCAAAATCGCCACCAGACTGATTTCCGGAATGTCCAGTCCCTCTCTTAAAAGGTTAATTCCCACCAGAACATCGAATACATCCAGTCTCATATCTCTAATTATTTCGGTTCTCTCTAGTGTATCAATGTCCGAATGAAGGTATTTTACACGTATTCCCACATCACGCATATAATCCGTCAAATCTTCCGCCATTCTCTTCGTAAGAGTTGTAACGAGAACTTTATTTTTCTTAGCTACTTCTTTATTAATCTCTGATACCAAATCATCAATCTGTCCTTCCACCGGACGCACACTGATTTCCGGATCAAGCAGACCTGTCGGTCTTATAATCTGTTCAGCCCTTAACAGTTCATGTTCATTTTCATATACATTCGGTGTTGCCGAAACGAAGAGCATCTGGTCAATCATTCCCTCAAATTCATCAAACTTCAATGGTCTGTTGTCTTTGGCAGAAGGCAGTCTGAATCCGTAATCCACAAGAGTTCCCTTTCTTGACTGGTCTCCATTGTACATACCACGTATCTGAGGTATTGTAATATGACTTTCATCTACTATAATGAGAAAATCATCCCCGAAATATTCCATTAATGTATGAGGTGTTGCTCCCGGCTCCAGCCCTGCCATATGTCTTGAATAATTTTCAATTCCGGAGCATATTCCTGTCTCACGTAGCATTTCCATGTCGAAGTTTGTTCTCTCAGCAATTCTCTGGGCTTCAATTAATTTATCTTCAGATTTAAAGAAAGCCACCTGCTCTTCCAATTCCTTTTCAATGCCCTTAATGGCACGCTCCATTTTTTCAGGGGCAACAACATAGTGGGAATTAGGAAAAATAGCCACATGCTCCAGTTCGCATTTCACCTCGCCTGTTAATGTGTCAATTTCCGTTATCCGTTCTATTTCATCATCGAAAAATTCCACACGCACTGCACTATCCGTGTAGGATGCAGGAAATACTTCCAGATTTTCACCTCTAACCCTAAATGTTCCACGCCTGAAATCCATATCATTTCTGTCATATTGTATCTCAATTAATTTGTGTATAATCTCATCCCTGTCTCTGATGATTCCCGGACGCAGAGATACCACCATATTCTTATAGTCAATAGGATCTCCCAATCCGTAAATACATGAAACAGACGATATAATAATAACGTCCTTTCGCTCCATTAATGCCATTGTAGCTGAATGTCTCAGTTTATCTATCTCATCATTTATAGCCGAGTCCTTTTCAATATAAGTATCCGTACTTGGCACATAAGCCTCCGGCTGATAATAGTCATAGTAGGAAACAAAATATTCCACCGCATTATTTGGGAAAAACTCCTTGAACTCCCCATAAAGCTGAGCTGCCAGGGTCTTATTGTGAGCTATTATAAGGGTCGGTTTATTTAATTGTTGAATAACATTTGCCATAGTAAATGTTTTACCTGAACCGGTAACTCCCAAAAGGGTTTCAAACTGATTTCCTTTTTTAAAACCCTCCACCAATTCCTCAATTGCTTTTGGCTGGTCTCCGGTAGGTTTATATTCTGATACTAATTCAAAATGATCCATTCTCTTCTCCCTGTATTTATCAGAGACTTTTTTTATCTAAAAAAGCCCTTTCAATATTATTACCATGTATTAAATAGTTTATTTTAATCGATATAAAATCATTATATCAAAGGATTGTACAAATGTATATAGCAAAATCGAACTTATGTTCTCTTTGTATATTGACGTTATTAGGCTCTATACTTTGTTTCAAATTAAAGTATAGAGCCCTTTTTTTATCCCCTATAATGTTTTTTGAAAAAAATAGGCATAGATTAAACAACCTCTTATAATAGAATCACCACAAAACCACAAAGGAGAGATTATTCACTATGCCTAACGCTAATTATATTTTAAATGTACTAAAAACAAAAGACCTTTTTATACAATTTTGCCATCTTTTATGACGTATTTAACCTCCAGGTCTTTATCAAGCAATACAATATTTGCTCTCTTTCCTGTATCAAGGCTTCCAAATCTGTCATAGATACCTATTGCTTTGGCTGGATTAACAGCCGCACACTTAATTGCACTCTCAAGAGGAATATCCATTTTCTTTACTGCACATCTTACACAATTCATAAGATTTGTAACAGATCCTGCAATGTTTCCTTCTTTTGTAAGTGTGGCTTTGTTTCCTCTCACAGTTACATCCAAGCCACCAAGAGTGTACTGTCCATCTTCAAGACCACACGCCATCATACTGTCACTTATCAGAATTATTCTGTCATCACCGAACATCTTAAACGTAGTTCTTACTGTTGCCGGGTGGCTGTGAATGCCGTCCACAATTAATTCCACCATTACATTTTCATTGTCACAGGCCGCTCCTACAACTCCCGGTTCCCGATGGTGGAATGGATTCATTCCATTGTAAAGGTGGGTCACCTGTCTTGCTCCCTTTTCAAAAGCTTTTTTCGCCACATCATAATCTGCTGCCGTGTGGGCAACTGACACTCTCACATCTTTGTTGATTTCTTCTATACACTCCATTGCTCCGTCAACCTCCGGTGCAATGTCCACCAGTTTTACAAGTCCGCCTGCTGCTTCCTGAAGTCTGTAAAACATATCTGCATCAGGTTTATGAATAAATTCAGGATTTTGAGCTCCCTTCTTTTCCATGGAAATAAATGGTCCTTCCATATTTATTCCCACAAGTTCTGCTCCGGTTTCTCCCTTATATTCCTTTGCCGCAGCAAATATCTTATTTAATCTTTCTTCAGAAAATGTCATAGACGCCGGACAAATTGTAGTTATTCCCTGTGACAGTTCATATTCTGCCATGTTATTTATGGCTTCCACTGTTCCATCGCAAAAATCATATCCTACACATCCGTGAAAATGCAAATCCGTAAGTCCCGGAATTACATACAATCCTGTGGCATCAATAGTTTCACCCTGTGTCGTACGTGCAATTTTATCACCTTCAACATACAGGTCCCTTTTTTCAAATTTTCCACTTTCGTGAAATACTAATCCGTTCTTTATTATCATATATTTCACCTTCTAACGACAAAACTATAATATTTTGGACAATGCTGCTCTGTCTCCAACGAGTGTAACATCATTATGAAGTTGCAATACTGACGCAGGCACCTCTGGTGTTACAGGGCCTGTAAAAGCTCCCTTTACAATATCCGCCTTGTCTTCCCCTGATACAACTACAAGAATTTTCTTTGCCTGCATTATTGATTTGATTCCCATTGTGTATGCCTGTCTTGGTACATCCTCTTCTTTTTCAAAGAATCGTTTATTGGCTTCAATAGTACTCTTTGTTAGATTTACACAATGTGTTTCTTTTTCGAAAGCTCCTCCCGGTTCATTAAATCCTATGTGTCCATTATGTCCCAATCCTAATAACTGCATGTCAATTCCACCACATTTAGTGATAATATCATTATATTCCTGACAGGCCTTTTTAGAATCTGCTTCAAGACCATTTGGTACATAGGTATTTTCTTTGTAGATATTTATACGATCAAATAAATGTTTGTTCATAAAATATCTGTAGCTTTGGTCATTGTCACCTGATAATCCTTTATATTCGTCCAGATTAATGGTAACAACCTTCGAAAAGTCCAAATCTCCCTTTTCATACCAATTTACAAGTTGATCATAGGTCCCAATCGGTGTAGACCCTGTTGCAAGTCCCAATACACAATCCGGTTTCAAAATAATTTGTGCCGAAATAATATTGGCCGCTTTTCTGCTCATTCCCTTATAATCCTCACCCATATATATCTTCATAAGGCTCCTCCTTACATAAATAATTATTTCTTATTTATTTTTATTTTCCAATATCTCTATTGCCTTATTTAATTGAACATCTTTATTTCCTTTTGTCGAAGCCTTTACTTCAACATTCGGTGTTATGCCTTTACCGTGAATATTTTTTCCACTCGGTGTATAATATTTCTCCACTGTGAGTTTGATTGCAGAGCCATCATTTAATGGCCACATCTGCTGAACAATTCCCTTTCCAAAAGAACGGGTTCCTATAATTGTTCCTGCTTTGAAATCCTGAATTGCTCCTGCAAATATTTCAGACGCACTGGCACTGTTTTCGTTCTGAATAACTACCATAGGCATATTAAGAGCCTTTGCATCTGATGTCTGTTTTTCTTCTTTTCCGTATTTGTCTTTTGTTGATACTAATGTTCCCTCCGGAAGTAAGTCATCTAATATCTGACATACAATGTCGTATCTTCCTCCCGGGTTATTTCTCACATCGAAAATGACAGATTTCATTCCCTGCTTTTTCAATTTCTCAATAGCACTGGCAAACTGTTTATAAGTGTTTTCCTGAAATTCCACAATCTGTATATAGGCAATGCCCTTTTTCTTATTGAGCATTTTTGCTTCAATAGATGGAACTTCAACTTTTGCTCTTGTAATCTCTACATCAATATATTTCTTTTCAGACTGTCTGTAGATTGTTAACTTTACTTTTGTGTTTTCTTTACCTTTAATCATCGAGACAACTTTATCCACATCTTCTCCGGTAACTTCCTTATCTTCGACTTTGTAAATTATGTCGCCATCCTTTATTCCTGCTTTTTTTGCCGGCGAATTATCAAAAGCCTTAGTGACAATTATAATACCGGTTTCTGTATTTTGAGAAACGTAAGCTCCCATTCCAACAAAAACGCCGTCAATATCTTCCTGTAATTTGGCATACTCATCTGCTGTATAATATACTGAATACGGATCGTCAAGTCCGCTAAATAGCCCCTTATAAATTCCCTCTTCCAGTTTTTTATTATCCACCTTATCCAGATAATAAAGATCTATTATGGATTCAAGAGAACTTAATTTAGACAAACTTGCTTCAGTTGCACTTTTATTATTCTGCTTTTTTGCAGTTATATTAATATCTGTGCCGGAAAATACGATTCCTACTACTACACCTGCTGTAATAACCATCGTAGCAAGCATTCCAACTAAAAATCCCGGTAAAAATCTGCTTTTTGTCTTCTTCACTGTCCCGCCTAAATTCCTTTACTAATTATCCTAAATAACTCCATGGGTTTGCCCATGAACCTGTTATACCACCTAACTTAACACTAAAATGTAAGTGGTTACCATATGATGCTCCTGTATTTCCTACATATCCTATAGTCTGACCTGCACTTACTGACTGTCCTGCAGATACACAACTTGAAGACATATGCATGTATACTGATGTTGCGCCATTTGAATGTGTAATGCCAACCCAGTTTCCTGCTGATGAACTGTAATTAGCCCATGCAACTGTTCCTGATGCGGCTGCAACGATAGGTGTTCCTGCAGGTGCCGGTATATCAATCCCATTATGATATCCTCCATCTCTCGGACCATATCCTGACGAAATGGTGTGATGTCCCGGAAGTGGCCATCCCCATGAACCGCTTCCACTGGTCCGGGTGTCGTCGCCTGATGACGTATTTGTTGATGTATTATTAGAGTTATTTGCAACCTGTTGCTGCTGTCTCTGTTGCTGCTCCTGTCTCTTCCTTTCTTCTTCCTGTCTCTTCTTTTCAGCCTCTAAAGCTTTGGCAATGGCTTCCTGCTGTGCTGAAATTTCTTTATCTATATTTGCAGCAGAATTTTTTGCAATTTGTATCTGATCTTCATAGTTTGACAACTCACCTTTTTTACTATCTGCCAAAGATTCAAGATTTGCTTTTGCCGACTGTTGTTTTTTCTGTAGCGCCAAAAGATTCTTTTCATCCTTTTCAAGTTTTTGCTTTGAATCTGCTATTGTCTGTCTTGTCTTTTTGAATTTATCCAGCATATTTCTGTCATACTGTGACAATTCAGTAATATATTCCGCCTTATTCAGAAATTCTGTAATACTCTTGGAATTAAGAATTAAATCAAGCATCTGTGTATCTCCGTTTTCATACATGTACTTAATTCTAAGTTTCATGTCACTATACTGTGATTTAACACTTTCCTGAGCTTCATCTAACTTCTTTTTTGTTACTTTAATCTGTTCCTGAGTATTGTTAAGACTTGTTGTTGTTTTACCAAGCTGTGTAGAAACGTCAGTAATCTTGGCATCAATTTCATTTATATAGCTCTTCGTGTCTGAAGCTTTCTTTTCAAGATTCTTCTGCTTCTGCTCCTGCTCCTGCTTCTGTTTTTTTAAATCATCAATTTTGTCACCTCTTACAATTGTATTCATTGGTGTTGCCACCATGACTGCCGCCATTGTAAAAGCTACAACATAACTAATTACTTTTCTCATTTTATCTCCTTACAATTATTAAACTTTCAAATGTTTTCTAAGCGATAGTGCTGAACCTATTAAACCGATTCCTGCTCCTATTCCAAGTCCCATTGGTACTAAAATTCTGAATATTTCTGATGTTGAAGCAAAAGATACTGAACTTGCCATTACACCAAACTTTGATACTACGAATCCGATTAATTTTCCATAAACAACTCTTATGAGCACTAATGGAATGGCTGAACCAACAAGTCCGATTACCACACCTTCAATTACGAATGGTGCTCTTACAAAACTGTTTGTGGATCCAATCAGCTTCATAATTTTAATTTCATGTCTTCTTACGGAAATACCAATCATTACCGTGTTACTTATTAAGAATATTCCAACACCAAGCAAAATAACGATAAGTGCCACTGACACATAGCCTAAAAGTTTTGCCACATTACTTAAGGTTTCTTTCGCCTGCTCTGAATGTTTAACTTTTCTGACCCCATCTACCTTTTGTATCTTTTCTACAAAAGCATCCTGGTCTTCAATATTCTTTAAAAATACTGTATATGATGCGGAATCCGCTAACGGATTGTCATTTGCAAATCCCTGTGCAAGTTCCGGGTCATCTCCAAAATAATCATCCTTGAAACCTTCCCATGCCTTGTCAGCTGAAGTGTATTTGTAACTGTCCACTCTATTGTCAGCTTTTATAACCTGACCGATATTATCTATTTCCTGTTGTGTTATTCCTTTTTTAAAGAAAACCGTAATACCAATATTCTGTTCTACCTGTTTTTCCATATGGTTAACATTTATAATAATTGAAAAAATAATCCCAATGAGGAAAATACATGCCGCAATTGTTCCGATGGAAGCAATTGAGAACAGCTTATTTCTCTTTATATTTACTAAGCCCTGCTTAATACAATATCTCGTTGTTCTTGAATTCATCTATTCCACCACCTTGCTGTCGCTTACTTTTACACCCTTCTTCATTGTAATTACTCTCTTCTGCATTGCCTCAACAATTTCCATGTTGTGAGTAACTACAATAACGGTGGTTCCCTGCTGATTTACTTTATCTAATAATTTCATAATTTCCCATGAATTTTCTGGGTCAAGGTTTCCTGTCGGCTCGTCTGCCAGCAAAATCTCAGGCTTATTAACCAATGCTCTTGCTAATGCAACTCTTTGCTGCTCACCACCTGATAATTCATTAGGGTTAGAACGATACTTTTCTGAAAGTCCTACCAGCGATAACACTCTGGCAACATTTTTCTTTATCTCTCTTGGAGACGCTCCAATAACTCTCTGGGCAAAAGCAATGTTTGAATAAACATCTCTATCCTGCAGTAATCTGAAGTCCTGGAATACAACTCCTATCTGTCTGCGGTATTTAGCCACGCCCCTTGATTTCAATTTAGAAAGATTAATGTCATTTACATATATTGTTCCTTCTGTAGGATTTAATTCCTTGAGTAAAAGTTTGATAAATGTAGATTTTCCTGAGCCACTGGCTCCAACTACAAACACAAACTCCCCTTTATCTATGTCAAGATTTAAATTGCTTAAAGCAGGTGCACCATTTCCATAGGACTTGCTTACTCCTTCAATTCTAATCATTTGTTCACTCCTTATGTATGTTGTTGTTTAGTTGTTTTTGAACTTTTCCACGCATAAAAGTGAAAAGCATCTGGATTAACTTTTGCTTTTCACTTTAGTACTTTAAAAATCTGTATTGCCCATATATTTCATATACTTAACAACCATTAAGGCAATCTTAAAGGTTATGGCATCTTCAAACACTCTAAGGTCAAGACCGGTACTCTTTTGAAGTTTGTCCAATCTGTATACCAGTGTATTTCTATGAATATACAACTGTCTTGAAGTTTCTGAAACATTCAGGCTGTTCTCGAAAAATTTATTAATTGTTGCAAGTGTTTCCTCGTCGAATTCATCAGGAGACTTTCCTTCAAAAATTTCTTTTATAAACATCTTGCAAAGTGGCAAAGGCAACTGATAAATCAGTCTGCCGATTCCAAGATTGTTGTATGCTACAACATTCTTTGAACTAAAGAAGATTTTTCCTACATCAAGTGCCATTCTTGCCTCCTTGTAAGAACGGGAAACTTCTTTAATTTCCTTTACTATGGTTCCATATGCTACGTTAGCCTTTACCATAGCTTCTGTGTTAAGCATGTCGACAATTGTATTTGCAATTCTCTCTACTTCTTCATATCCCTGTTTATCTTCTAATTCCTTAACAAGAATAATACTCTTTTCATCTACCGCAGTAATGAAATCTTTCTTATGTCCTGCAAAAAGCGTTCTCACCGTTTCCAGTGCCACACTGTCCTTCTCATTACGGGTTTCAATTATGCATACACATCTTCTTGCATCAACGTCGATGTGCAATTTTTTTGCTCTATTATATATATCTACAAGGAGGAGATTGTCTAATAAAAGATTCTTAACGAAATTATCTTTGTCAAATCTTTCTTTATATGCCACCAACAGGTTCTGTATCTGGAAAGCTGCCATCTTTCCTACCATAAATACATCATCTGTAATTCCCTGTGCAATCAAAATCAGCTCTAACTGATTTTCGTCGTAAACCTTAAAGAACTGATATTCCTGCACGGACTGACTGTCTGCCGGCGATGCCACAAAAGACATTATAGCATGACCAAACTGTTCTCCTACCTGGGAAGTACTGGCAATTATTTTTCCCTCAATATCTGCCACATACAAATCCACTCTGGATATACTCTTTATTCCTTCGATTGTGTTTTGTAAAATTTGATTTGAAATCATATGTTTCTCCCTGTGTTTTGCTATTATTCTAATTATAAAAATACAAACAATAATTCACTCTTCATTCTAAACTAGATTTACATAAAATACAAGCAAAAACCCTTCATAAAATCTTAAATTTTTGTGAACACTTATATACAACAAGAGGAGCTCGTTACAAATAATGCTTTCACATTATTCTGTACAACAGCTCCTCTTTATTGATTAATCTCTATTATCAAAAGTTATGACTAGTTTGTAATAACCTTTTCTGTGTCCTTATCAAAGATATGTAACTTTGTAAGATCCATAGCAAACTTAACTTCGTCGCCAGGTCTTGCTTCTGTACGTGCATTAACTCTTGCTGTACAGTCAAATCCTTCAACATCAAAGTATAAGTAAACTTCAGCACCAAGTAATTCGTAAATTCTGATAGTTGATGTAAATACACTGTCAGGTGAGCTTGCGATGAAGCTTTCTTCATCATGAATATCTTCAGGTCTGATACCCATAACAACTGTCTTACCAACATATCCACCTTCTTCAAGTCTCTTAGCCTGTTCTGCAGGAACCTTAATATATGTTCTTGCCTGACCAACATGTAACTTGATGTCAGCACCGTCTTTTTCAACTTCAGCATCGATGAAGTTCATCTGTGGTGATCCCATGAATCCTGCAACGAATAAGTTAACAGGCTTATCATATAAGTTCTTAGGTGAATCAACCTGCTGTACAACACCGTCCTTCATAACTACGATTCTTGTACCAAGTGTCATAGCTTCTGTCTGGTCATGTGTTACGTAAATGATTGTTGCGCCTAATCTCTTATGAATCTTAGCAATCTCGACACGCATCTGTACCCTTAACTTAGCATCCAAGTTTGAAAGAGGTTCGTCCATAAGGAATACCTTAGGATTACGAACGATTGCACGTCCCATGGCAACTCTCTGTCTCTGACCACCTGATAAAGCCTTTGGCTTTCTGTCAAGTAACTGTTCAAGGTCAAGGATCTTAGCTGCATCTTTAACTAATCTTTCCTGTTCAGCCTTTGGTACTTTTCTTAACTTAAGACCAAATGCCATATTATCATATACTGTCATATGTGGATACAAAGCGTAGTTCTGGAAAACCATTGCGATATCTCTATCTTTTGGTTCTACATCGTTAACTAACTTGTCTCCAATATATAACTCTCCTGATGAAATTTCTTCAAGTCCTGCAATCATACGAAGTGTTGTTGATTTACCACAACCTGAAGGTCCTACGAAAATAATAAATTCCTTGTCTTTTATTTCAAGGTTAAAATCTTTAACAGCGACAAATCCGTTAGGATATACCTTGCTAATGTTTCTTAATGATAAACTTGCCATTCTTTCTCTCCTCCTGATAATACATATTCTCTGTACTCTCGTATGACAGTATTCTAAATCACATTATTGTAAATTACTATATTGTAAATAAACAAAATAATGAAAAAAAGTTTGGTCATTTTGCATAGCCCGGTAATTATTTAATTAAATTTATACTATTTTCCTTGATAATCACACGTCTTTCTTTGAGCAATCTGCCAATAGCACGCTTAAATTCATTTTTGCTCATTCCGAAATCTTTTTTGATAATTTCAGGCCTTGCCTTGTCAGTATATCCTATTTCACCATTATTTTTTTCCATATACTCGATTATCTTTCTTGCGTCATCATCAATCTGAAGGTATGCTTTCTTTCTCAATGCCAGATCAAGCTTTCCATCTGTTCTTACACTTTTAACTCTGGCTTCTACTTCCATTCCTACGTAAACCTTGCTTGTCAGTTCCTTCATCTGTATCAGTCCATGATATTTATTGTTTACCGCAACAAAAGCTCCATACCGTGGATTAAAGTTATATACTACCCCCTTAACAATATCATCTTCTTCATATGTAGAAGTGCATAGTAAATAGTTATAAACCTTCATTGTTGCGCAAAGTCTGTCACTTTTGTCCGTATAAATTCCCACAAGTACCATGTCGCCTTCTTTGATATCAGTTGTCTGCTCCTTGTAAGGCAAAAACAGATCCTTTCCAAGGCCCCAGTCTAAAAAAGCCCCAAACTTTGTTATTTCCTTAACCCTAATATAAGCAGTTTCTCCCACCTGAGCTACAGGCTTTTCTGTTGTGGCAATAAGTCTGTCTTCAGAGTCTCTACATATAAATACCTCTATTGTATCTCCCATCTCAGTGCTTTCAGGAACCTGATTCTTTGGCAATAATACTTTTTCCTCATTCGTTCCAAGGTATACACCAAAATCTGTCTTCTTAACTACCTTTAATTTTTGTATTTTTCCTATTTCCATAGGTCCTCCTTAATGACAAGAGACAGTTTACATTTTACTGCAAACTGTCTTTTGTTTATATATTTGAAAATTTTATTTCTGCAAGTAACTCTTTTCTTACGCTGTCTTCCAGTCTGACGCCCATATAATCCTCTTCATGGTGAATGTACGGAACAACACTCTCACCTTCGACGGCTTCTTTATTATAAACTATTTCAATCTGATTATACTCACTGTCCTTTGGCAGATATTCATTTGCAATCAATAGGTAATTTGCATTATTAACATGCCCATTAGTGTCAATAAAAGCCTTTGGAATAACCATGCTTTTCTGTTCTCTGCCCTCAGTCTGAAACTTCATTTTTCTGGATACGCCAATACTTTCAAACATTTTTTCTTCTGTATAGGCACTTGAATCTTCTTCTGTAATTCGAAGAGGTGCCCTTGTTTCAGTGTCAATCAGTGCCCATATAGTTTCTGCTTTTGCGACATAATCACCATCTTCATTTTTAATGAAATACTGTCTTGTGGCAAATACTTTTTTGAATTCTAAAGCGGAAGTTCCAATTTGAATTTTGTCTCCCATATGCAAGTCCCTGTATATCTGAACTTTATATGCAAGTACAACCCATGCCCGCTTTTCTTTTTTCATGTATTCTACTCCCACTCCCAACGATTCAGAGTGAAATGTCGAGCAGTCCTGAAAATAATTTAAAATCTCATGGTATGGAACTTTTCCACTGCCATCTATACGACTGTATGTGACTATTGTGTCAAATGTATACATCTCTTTCGCCTCAATTTTTAGTAATTTTCTGTCCAGCCACTTGTTTCATTGCCGTTTTCCCCACTTGATGTAGCGGCTGTTGTAGGATTCTCCGGAGCTGTTGTTTCAGGTGTACCAGGAATTGTTGTTTCAGGAACCTTTGTTTTTACAACTACAGTAAGTGTTAAAGATACTGCAGTGTAAGCCTGATTGCCGTTCTGTGCTGTATAAGTAATCTTATATGTTCCAGGTTTTGATGTATTTACACTACCTTTATGTTTTACATTCTGAGCAATGTTAAGTGCCTTTCCATTATATGTTGTTAATGACTTAATATAACTGTTGTAATCAAATTTATCATTCTGGTTTATTGTTACGGTGCCTGACTTAAGTGCAAATTTAACTTTCTGGTTTGTAACATAGTATTTAACGGTCTTTGATATTTTCTTCTTATTCTTTCCTGTTACCTTATATGTAATTGTATATCTTCCGGATTCACTAAACTGTACGACACCGTTCTTTGCTACAACTTTCTTTCCGTTGTGTTTTACATATACCTTTATCTTTGAAGTAATATTGGCTCCAGATGCTGTTACAGCCTTTATGCCTGACAATACATTCAGACTGCTTCCCATAGGAACATTCTTCTTTACTGCAGCTCCTGTAATCTTTGGCTTCTTTGTATCGACAACTTTAAATTTAATTGTCTTTGTTTTTTTGTTTCCTAATGAATCTTTTACTATGTATTTAACTTTATATGTACCGAGTTTCTTTGTATTAACTTTTCCTGATACTTTTATCTTTCCGTTTTTGTTTGTAACAGTGTTTCCTGCACTGTCTTTAATTGTAACAAGGCTTAGTGCCTTAACCTTTGATCCATATTCAACTGTTTTAGATTTAGCTTTTACTGTTGGTGCTTTCTTTCTGTATGGGTTCTTTGGGTCAGGATCAGTAGGATCCCAGTCGGTAAATTTTCCATTAGTTATTGGTGTAAATCCCGGTCTTTTCAATGGATCATCTTTTTTCTTTCCCCAGAAAATTTTGATTTTTGTTCCAACGGCACAATGATCATAAATCCACTTTGCATCTTTACACAAAAGTCTTACACAACCGTGGGATGCTTTCTGTCCCATAACATTATAAGCTGAAACTGACATTGTGGATTTATCTCCATTTTTGTAATACCACACTGAATGGAATAATATTTCAGGGGCAATTCTTGTACAGTACTGTGCATAACAGTTACCAATCATTTCATGCCATCTGTATTTTACAGGTACATAAAAAGTTCCTGTAGGTGTCTCTGAACTTGGAGAACAAATCATCGCTTTAATAGGTTTATTTCCTTTATATATAGTAGTACAGTTTGTTCCTAAGTTAACCTTTATTGTATATGCCTTGCTATCTGCCTTCACCGTATTTTTAGTTGGTGATATTGCGGGAACTCCCATAACCATTACAACTACTAATAGGGATGAGATGACTTTTTTTAATATTTTGTTCATAACAAACCTCCATTCATCAAATATGCTCCATTATACTATCATTCTTTTTATTTTACAATTTAATTATATTGCTTTTTATGTTTAACTGCATATATAATTAACCTTATATGTATTTAAATTGATTTTTAATTAACAATATGGAGGTGCTATGCTAAATAAAAAATTTAAAATTGCTTTTTTTATGCTTATAATCGGGTTTATTTTAATTGCATTAGATGTGGATGTCAGAACCGGATTTTCCTATCCGACTCAGTACAAAAATACTAATGAAGTTATCGGTGAATACCAATTCTACAATATTGCATCAAATTATGGTGCTAAATGTACTTATAAATATATAGATAATTCAGATTCATCCAAAAAGGGAAATTCTGCTTTAAGCGAATACCAGACATCTGCCACTCAACAGAACGTAACTGTAAACGCTGCCGAAGCTGCTCAGACAAAAGTTATTGATAAGGTATTTTTTGACAATATTCACATTGATATTTTTAATGATTTTGTGGGATTTATACTTATTATAATAGCATGTCTTATGTTTAGAAAAGTGGATAGAACTTTTTCTCTTGCAGCTCTCTGTGCATTTTGTGGAGTAATCCTGCGCATAATACTATCATCACTTCCGTTTTTTATCAATGGATTATTATTGTGCAACATTTCAATGATAATGGGAATTTCATACTTAGGCGTCTGCCTTGCAACTTCATTCTTATTTACAAGGGGATTATTTAAGATGATTCCTGATGTTTGTTGTCGTGATGAAAGAAAATGGGGAAAAATGGCATGGTTTGTTTCATTTGTTTTAATGATTCTCGTAACGTTTATAATGTGGGTTAGTTCTGATTTCGGTGCATTGGCAAAAGTCGGATATTTCTTTGAAGCAATGCTTGTTTTAGACATTTTTATCTTTTGGAAAATACTAAAACGCGCATATCACTATTTAGCAAAAGCCTTTTGTGATGCAAATAAATAAAAAGGAAGTAGTGTTGACGTGGAAAAACTAAATTCAATGATTAGAAAAACAATTAAATTTTTTATTTTGACTTTTATTGTATGTTGTGTCTTTTTTGTAGAGAAAAATAATGTATCTGCAGGAGAAATGAACCTCCACGCAGTGTATGTGGGAAGAGGCGATGCACTTCTTATAAACAGCGGTAACCATTACATGCTTATAGATTCTGGAACAACTAAAGGTGCCCCTCTTCTTATGAATTATCTGAAAAAGCTAAATATTCCTGACAAAAAAATTGATTACCTTGTTTCAACCCACCCGGACGGAGATCATGTTGGTGGATTTGAAAGAGTATTTAAGGAATATAAAGTCGGACAGGTTATTTATTCTCCCTGTACAAAGAAATCGGATTCATACTCTAAGTTTATTAATTCCGTAAAGAAACTGGATATTCCTTTTAACGTAGCTGTAGAAGGGGACTCATGGACTCTTGGAGATGCTAAAATCACAATTGTTTATGATGGTTTTAAGGGTTCTACCTATAATGAATGCAGTATTGTTTTAAAGGCTACCTGTGACGGTAAAACTTTTCTGTTAATGGGTGATTTGCCATCTACAATGGAAAGACAGCTTATGGATGCAGGGTATAATTTCAAGGCTGATGTCATTAAAATCGGACACCATGGTGCTGCGGCTTCTTCATGCGCCAAATTTTTAGATGCTGTAAGCCCTCAGTATGCCGTTATTTCTTCATCCAAGAGCGAAATTGCCAAATTACCGAAAGCTTCAACCCTTATGCGTCTTGCCAGAAGATTTATTAAAACTTACAGAACTACCGACGGCGATGTTCTGATTAGATGTAAAGACGGCAATATTACCACAAACAACAAAGAAAATAATGGATATGTTTCCATAAAAAAAGGAACCATTACATTAAGCAACAATGTGTTTTATGATAACGGTAAAGAACGAAAGCCAAAGGTCACCCTGACTGTTAATGGTGCCGTTGTTCCATCATCTCATTACAAGGTTAAATATTACTCAAATAAACATACGGGATTTGCCACAGTCAAATTAGTTGCCACGGAAGTAAAATATGTAAGTGCCTGCAGTACAACATTTATGATTTTGCCTGCGAAAGAGAAATTAACCGGCAAGGTTAAAAAACAAAACAAAATTAAACTTACATGGATTGGTCAAAGAAATGCCACTGGCTACACAATAAAATATTCAACAAACAAAAAATTTAAAAAGAATGTGATTTATCTAAATATAAGGAATCCAAAAAATTCCTGCAGAACAATTGCCAAGCTTAAATATAATAAAAAATATTATTTTAAAATCCGGGCATACAAGAGCAATATTGGCAATGGAAAATGGAGTAAAACTTTCGCTCTTAAAACCGGAAAAAAGGTAAAACAACCAAAAAAAAAGGTTAAAGATAAAAAAATAAAGCTAAAAAATAAATATCTTAAAAATTAATATCTTAAAAATTAATATCTTAAAAATTAATATGACACCTCCGGTACAGATATTGGTAAACGACCAAAATTCTTTTCCTGTGGTGTCATATTATTATCGTAACATACTTATTATTTTGTCGTAATTCTCCCTCTTATGAGGAAATGTACAATTGCTGCAATCCTTGATTTTATTGTCTAAAAATTTAGGATTGCCACAGCATTTGTCTCCCAAGTGATAAAGGGGACAATAGCAGAACAGACAGTTAAAGTTCTCCGGGGTGTCCACCTTATGACATGGGAAATATTCACATTCTTTATTTTGAAAAAATTTGTAACTCATGTCTATTCATCTCTTAATATTACGCTTATTCCAATTCCTGCTGCATTTGGTCCTGTATGAACTGCTACAACCAGAGACAGTGGATCATATTCGATATTTTCAATGTCGACGAATCTATCTTTTACCATATTATACCAGTTATCTGCATCTTCCTGATTTAAGAAGGTTCCTGCCACACCAATTCTAATCTGCGACACATTGTTCTTTTCTATTAGTTTATCAAGAGTCTGTTCTGTGTAATCCAAAAGTTTAGCAATGCTCTTTTTCATCCCTCTTACTTTTTCTACAGCATCGAATTTCCCACCTTTAGTAGCAAGAACCGGTTTTATATTAAGCACTGCACCTAAAGCCGCAGCTGCCGGTGTTACCCTTCCACCTTTTTTAAGATATTTCAAATCTTCAACTGTAAGATAAATTGCGGAATTATATGCGTTCTGCTCTAAAGCTTCCTTAATCTCCTTTGCAGACTTTCCATTGTCAGCCATCCACTTTGCATCTAATGCAGACTGACGCATTGTGACGGATATTCTATGGTCATCCACCACTTGTACTTTTCCATCGTATTCATCAGATAGCTGTATTGCTGCATGGCATGAATTGCTTAATCCACTGGACAACGGTATATACGCTACCTCATCATATTCTTTTAATAGTTCATCCCACATATCCATAACATCACCCGGTGATGGCATTGAACTTGTAATATCCTTGTCAGACATCAGTGCTTCATAGAACTGTTCCTGCGTAAGATTTTCTTCTTCAAAATACACTTCTCCATCAATAATAATAGGTGTAGAAACAAGGTATATTCCTAATTCCTTTGCTTCATCTTTTTTAATCCCCGCATTACTGTCTATCAAAACTGCTGTTTTCATTTATTTTCTCCAATCCTTGTATGATTCAATTATTCACATATGTTGGAGCAGACATTTAATCTACCCTCTCGTCACCCCAGAAAAACAGCGCAACTGTTCCTGGACCTGTGTGACTTCCAATTGTTGTGCCAATATTATTTATCTCAACTTTTCCATTCATTTTCGGAAATTTTTCCTCAACTAATTGTGCTACTGCTTCTGCACTTTCCATGCAGGCTGATTGAGATATGTATACTTTTTGAGAATAATCATATCTGTCATCTGCCAGTTCTTCCATTTTTTTGACAATTGCTTTATATACTTTCTTCTTTCCTTTAATCTTTGCTCTCGGAATCAGTCTTCCCTCATTGTCAACATTAAGTAATGGGCAAATTCCAAGAATTCCACCTACAACTCCTGCTGTTTTGGAAACTCTTCCACCCTTTATATAGAAAGTAAGGTCTGTTGAAAAGAACCAGTGATTAAGTCTTCTTTTATTGGTTTCAACCCAATCATATAACTCATCAATGCCCATTCCTTCATCTCTTAAATCGGCAAGCTTATCCATAAGCAAACCGTATCCTGAAGATGCAGCCAATGAATCCACAACGTATATCTTTCTGTCAGGATAATCCTCTTCAACATTTGCCTTTGCCACCATTGCTGAATTAATGGAGCCTGAAATTCCTGAAGATAAGGTTAAATGTATAAGATCTTTACCTGAATCAAGAATTTTTCTAAAATGTTTTTCGTATTCTTCTGCATTTACCTGTGAAGTTTTAGTTTCCGCTCCGTCAACCATAGCCTGATAAAATTTATCTAATGGCATTGTCTTTCCCAAATCATCAAGATGTGGAACACCATCTAACTCATAGTGAAAACATATATATTCAATATTTCTTTCCTTAAAATGCTCCTCTGTAAGATCTGCTGTTGAGCAACAACTAATTACATAATCACTCATAATAGAATTCCTTTCATACCTTTTATTTGCAAATTTTCTCCTATTATAACATCAACCCCCTCTTAAAACAACTGTTTCTGTATAGGGACAGAACCTATTTCTATATAAATGATAGGGAAAACAAAGACTCAATACCACTATCATGACTTCTAACAGTAATATTGAGTCTTTATGTACTTTAACGTATATTTTTATTCCTGCATTTGAACTGCATCATAACCTGTTTCACCGGTTCTGATTTTCTGTGCGCTTCTTACTTCATATGTAAAAATCTTTCCATCCCCATAATCTCCTGTGTAGGCTGCTTTTCTAATAGCCTGTTCAGCCAAATCTGCCCATTCTTCAGATGAAACAACAACATCAACCTTCACCTTAGGTCTTACTTTTGTTTCAAGTTTCATTCCCTTGGTCCAGTTGTCTGCTCCTCTTTGTGCACCATATCCTTCAACCTTTGTTACCGTAACACCATTTACCTGAATGTGGTCTAAAGCTGCAATAACATCTTCTGCCTTTTCTTCCCTTACAATCGCTTCTACTTTAATAATCATTTCTGTTTCCTCCTAACTTTATTCCTGACGCTGAATTGCATCATAACCTGTTTCGCCCGTACGTATTTTCACGGCACTGGCAACAGGATAACTGAAGATTTTTCCATCTCCATATTCCCCTGTATATGCGGCTTTTTTAATTGCCTCTATGGTTTTATCTGCCCATTCTTCGGACGAAACGACTATCTCGAATTTTATTTTAGGCTGCATCTGAGGTTCAACTTCCATTCCTCTTACTATTTCCTTGTAACCTCTCTGTAATCCGCATCCCATAACCTGTGACACTGTAAGCCCATTTACTTCTATTTCCATCAATGCATTTTTTACATCTTCAAACTTTTCTTCCCTTACAATTGCATCTATCTTCATTATCATAATTTCTATCCTCCTTTACTGATCCATTCCGTTAAAGCTTGGGTATGCATTTTCTCCATGCTGTGAAATATCCAATCCAAGTTTTTCCTCACGGTCAGTTACTCTAAGTGGTGTAAATATTCTTACAATTCCTACGCATATAAGAGTTCCTACTACGGCAATTGCAATGGTAATAACTATTCCTTCTATCTGGGCTGCAAATAATCTCCAATCACCAAATACAAGTCCATCCCATTTTGCTACTGAATTAACAGAACTTTTTCCAAATATTCCTGTGGCGATTCCTCCCCAGATGCCACCGATTCCATGACATCCAAAAGCATCCAAAGCATCATCAATTTTTAATTTCTTCTTAACTAATATTACGCCGTAATAACAGATTGGGCTTACTAATGCTCCAATAATAAAGGATGCCCAAATAGGAACAAAACCCGCTCCCGGCGTTATTGCTACCAGTCCAAGCACCAGGCCTGTTGATGCACCTACCAATGTAGTTTTTCTGTCATTTATCACATCCAGTAACATCCATGATAACAATGCAGATGCAGAAGCAATTGCCGAAGTCATAAATGCATGTGCTGCAAGACCGTCTGCTTTCAATGAACTTCCGGCATTAAATCCAAACCATCCAAACCAGAGAATTGTTGCTCCCAATACAACAAATGGTATGTTATGAATGCGATATGTCATTCTCTCATATCCTTTTCTTCTGCCTAAAATAATCGCAAGAACAAGTGCCGTAATACCTGAGCTGATATGAACAACATCACCTCCGGCAAAATCCACTGAGCCAAGTTCTGCCAGAAGTCCACCCTGTCCCCACACCATATGTGCTAACGGATAATATACAATCAATGACCAAAGGGCTATAAAAACAAATAGCGCCTTAAATCTCATTCTTCCTACAACTGCACCGGTTATAAGCGCCGGAGTGATGATTGCAAACATCATCTGAAATCCACAAAATACCAGATTAGGTATTGAGTCTGCGTAAGGACCTGCATCCCAGCCTACTCCATTTAAACCAAACCATCTGAAATCACCAATAATACCTCCGTGATTTCCGCCAAATGCCAATGAGTATCCAAACAATGCCCACATAACAACTGCCAGACCCATTATCATAACTGCTGCCATCATTGTGTTAACTACGTTTTTCCTTCTTACCAATCCTCCATAAAAGAATGCCAGACCCGGTGTCATAAAAAATACTAGGGCAGAGCACACCATCATAAACCCTGTGTCTCCTGAGTTCATACCAAATACCTCCATTTCCTAAACATATTTCTCAATCTCAATGTTAAGATATTATATAGGGGGGGGGAATATCTTAACAAAAAATAAGGACGTGCGACAACTTAATGTCGAACGTCCTTGCTCATTGCAAAGTCTACCACCTGACCTAAAAAAATACAAGCAGCTTTGCTATTTTGTTAATTATATTAACTTTTTTCTTAATTTATTTAACCAGTGCTGCTATAAGCTCCTTCATCTGAGTTTCATTTTCAGGCTTCATTGCAGATCTGATTGTAATAACAGGCTCTACAATTTCTATTGCCTTCATACCTTCCAGCTCACTCTTCATTACTCTGGCTGCCGTAGGTCCCCATGAACCATTCTCAATGATAGCTACAGTTCTCTTCTGGAAATTTTTTATCTTTAAGAGATGTAAAAATTCTGCCATTGGCGGGAACACCCCTCCGTCATAAGATGATGCTGCAAGAACCATCCTGTCATATCTAAAGGCATCTTCCACTGCCTCATGTATGTCCTCTGTGCATAAATCAGCCATTGCCACTTTTTCTGCGCCGGCTTCTTCTAACATTTCTTTCAGTTTCTCAGCTGCTTTTTTTGTATTTCCATGTATTGACGCACATGCAATAAATATTCCCTTATCTTCAGGTTCATAACTGCTCCATGTATTATATTTATCCACATAATAGCCGATGTTTTCCGTAAGAACCGGCCCGTGAAGCGGACATATTATATCAACCTCTATGTTTGCAAGTTTTTTCAAAAGCATCTGAACCTGCATACCATATTTTCCAACAATATTAAAGTAGTATCTTCTTGCCTCACAAGTCCAATCTTCGTCTGCATCTCTTGTTCCGAATTTTCCAAATCCGTCTGCACTGAAAAGAACCTTTTCACTCTTTTCATATGTAACCATAACTTCCGGCCAATGAACCATTGGTGCCATTACAAATGTTAAAGTATGTTTTCCAAGTTCCAGAGTATCTCCCTCTGCCACGGTAACTTTTCTGTCTTCTATATCAACACCAAAGAACTGTTCCATCATTGGAAATGTCTTTGCATTTCCAACTACCTTCATTTCAGGATATTTTTCAATTAACTGAAGAAGACTTCCTGTGTGGTCCGGCTCCATATGCTGTACCACAACATAATCAACATCTCTTCCATCCAACGTCTCTTCTAAGTTTTTAAGCCATTCGTCAGTTACATCACTGTCAACGGTGTCCATTACTGCAACCTTGTCATCAAGAATAACATATGAATTATATGCCATTCCCTTTTCCAACATATACTGGCTTTCAAACAAAGTTATATCATAGTCATTAACTCCCACATTAATTATTGTATCTGTTACCTTTTCCATTGCACTGCTACTCCTTTTGTAAACTAAGCTTTTTTCTGTTTGAACGAAATACCGTCTCAATAATAAATCCTATTATAGCAACCTGCACTCCTATGAATAAAAGTACACTTATTAGTAGCATGCTGCTCTTCATAATTACGACACCGCTAATCTTATAAATCAATATAAATATTATAAAAAGTGCTATTGGTATTGCTAAAGACAATATTGGAATAACAAGTTTTCCACGTCTGTTGTTCTTTGAAATGTCATATTGTGCTATTACAAGAGCTGCTACTATCGCCAGAATAATAACAGGTACCACAACAAGCATTAATACATTCATCTTAAAATACCTCCATTTAATACTTGTTACATTATAACCTTTTGACCTGTTTTAGGCAATGCAATTATATAACATTGCTTACATCGATTTTTATTAATTTTAAAGGCAATAAAAAAAAATGGCTTTTTTTCAATAAAAACCATTTTTTTCTATTTCAATTAACAATACTTTTTTGTATTCTTGTTGTTTATATTTTTCACATATCTTTTCTGCACGGTTGCATCTTATAAACTGCCAGATTTTATTTTCCATACATTGTTTATTCTAATCTCTGTAGCCTTGTCAGGATTGTCACAATACAGTCCTGCTGCAGATTCAAAAACAATATACATATAATTTTTGTTTAATATTATTCCTTCTGACATTGCTGGAATAACAATATTCTTCTTTGTTGTTCCAAGTGATGATGCCTTTCTTATATTTGTCCTGTATGTAATCATGGTCGAATCACTTATAAGACCATAAGACTGGGAGAAAATAAATTCCCTTCTCCATTTACTAAGTTTCTTTACAACCAGTCCCTGGGAATTGGAAGGCACTGCAAAACTGTGTTTTTTTGTAAATTTCAGTTTCTTTTTCTTTACTGACACTTTATATCCATACATTCTAGGAGCAGAAATATTTGCACTATGCCCCGACCAGAAATAAGTTCCGTCAAAGGTTGCAAAATCCGCACGCCCCGGCAGATGAACCATGTAATCATATTTTACTTTTTTACCCGGCTTAGTCTTTTTGAGCTTTGAGTAACTAATAATACCCAAATAATCATTGGTTGAAATATTATTCAAACCTACCGCCAATCTATTTTTTATGTTTGTGACTGATCCTACATGATCCTTTGATGGAAGAACCACTTTCTTTACGTATTTTCCGGAACTTAACTTATAGACAAGTAAAATAGATTTCTTCCTTAATCCTTTTGCATACATGGACACAACAAGATATTTTCCAATTATACAGCTTCCCTGAGGAACATAATTCTTCAGATATTTTAGTTTGTACTTTGTTTTGTCTTTTGCATTTATCTTGTTTAAATAGTCATTATACTGCTTTTTGTTTTTTGCCTGTCTTTCCAATTCGGATTTAGTAAATTCCCATTTAAGTTTATTCCTTCTGGCGTAGCTCTTTCCATAGGAGTTGGCATAAACTTTCAATGTAAGACTTCTGTCTTCTGCAAATGCATCTGCTCCAATACTTGCAACTTTCTTGTACAGCGTAAGTGATTTTAATTTCGAACATTTCTTAAATGCATATTTTCCTATTTTCGTAACATTCTTAGACATTGTAACTTTTGTCATAGCTGCACAGTTGTAAAAAGTTGAGGTCCCTATCTTGGTCACTGTTGCCGGAAGAGATACACTTTTCAAACTTTTACAATTATAAAATGCTCTTGTTCCAATTGATATAACTGTTGTTCCAAAAGAAACACTTTCCAATGTATAGGCATTCCTCAAGAACTCTGCCGGAATTGTTTTTATACCATTTTCAAATGTAACCTTTTTAATCGCCCCATCAATACCGAAAATCTGATTTCCTTCTGTCACTGTATTAGGAATTGTAATTTCCGTAAGGGATGTACATAATTTAAACACTCTGTATCCGAATTTTTTCAATCCATTAGGTAAAACTATTGTTTTCAACGCACTACATCCGTTAAATGCATAATCGGAAATCTCTGTAAGATTACTTGAAGTTTCAAAAGTTATTTTTTCAATATACTTACATCCTTTAAACACCTGCTGATCAATTTTTTGGATAGAAGCAGGTATTTCAAGATTTGTAATATTTTTGTCTTCTCTGTTTCCTAAATATTCTATAAGAATATTATCTTTTACTTTGTACACTCCGTTTATTATTTCATAATCTACAGGTGCAGTTGTAGGTGCTTCAGGCGTTGGATTTTCCGTCGTTGTTTCTTCAACATTTCCTGAAGTAGTTGTTTCTTCACTTCCTATAGTAGTAACCTGTGGCAGTGCCTCAGCCTCCCTTACTACATTTCCAACATTTTTAGCCTTAACATCCTTTGTGCTAACTACCATACCTGTAGACACCATCAAAGCGACTGCAAGCATCATAGCTATTATTTTCTTTTGCATCATGCCCTCACTTCCTCGTCTGTCATTGTTCTTATAGAATTATAATGTCAAAATTTGATGAAATAACGATTATTCTCTACCGTCCCAGCAGTAAGTGCAAAGTTTACACTTATCTATTCCAACTGAATCAAGCATATCATCCAGCCTGTTGAATCTAAGGGTAGTAAAGTTTAATTCTTTTCTGATTTCTTCTACCATGTTCTCGTATTTCTCTGATTCAGGGTCTGCATATTCCTGTAAAATTTCATCTGTAACATTGCCCTTTTCAAGTCTCTCTATTACACGTCTTGTAATCAAATCCATATCTGATCTTGAACGCGAGAAATTAAGATATTTACAGCCATATAGAAGTGGTGGACACGCAGGTCTGATATGTACTTCCTTTGCTCCACTCTGATATAAGAATTCTGTAGTTTCCCTAAGCTGTGTTCCACGTACAATAGAGTCGTCAATAAGTAAAAGACTCTTGTCTTTAATTAAATCCTCTACTGCCAACAACTTCATCTTAGCAATTAAATCTCTCTTGCTCTGAACTGTAGGCATAAATGAACGCGGCCATGTCGGTGTATACTTGATAAATGGTCTTGAAAATGGAATACCTGATTCATTGGCATAACCTACCGCATGGGCAATACCTGAATCCGGTACACCTGCCACTATGTCAGGCTTTACATTGTCACGCTGTGCCATTCTTTCTCCACAATTATAACGCATTTTTTCAACACTGATTCCTTCATATGAGCTTGCAGGATAACCATAGTAAACCCAAAGGAATGTACAAATCTTCATATCACTGTTTGGATTTGAAAGAGTAACGCAATTCTTTGGCGTAAGCACTACAATTTCTCCCGGTCCTAATTCTTTATAATCAGAAAATCCCAAATTCTTATATGCGAAATTTTCAAATGATGCACAGAATGAATCCTTCTTTCTTCCAATAACAACAGGAGTACGTCCACGCTTGTCACGTGCAGCGTAAATTCCCTGACTGTTCATAAGAAGTAATGAAAGGGAACCATCTATTTTTTCTAATGCATAATTAATTCCCTCTATCAAATTGTCTTTCTGGTCAATAAGTGTTGCCACCAGCTCCGTAGCATTAATATCTCCTCCACTCATTTCCTGAAAATGTGTATGTCCATGCTTATATAAATCATGTGTCAATTCATCCATATTGTTTATTTTACTGATTGTTGTCAGTGCATATGTTCCATGAATTGAACGAATAATAAGAGGCTGTGATTCATAATCAGATATACAGCCTATTCCAAAATTTCCTTCCATTTCCTGGAAATCTTTATCAAACTTAGTTCTAAATGGTGAATTTTCAATATTGTGAATTGCGCGATTAAAACCTCTTTCACCTAAAACTGCCATTCCTCCACGTCTTGTTCCAAGGTGTGAATGATAATCAATTCCAAAATACAAATCAAACACACAATCTTCTTTAGAAGCTACTCCAAAAAAACCACCCATAATTAATTCTCCTCATCTTATATGTAATTCTATATAATCTTATCTTGTTTTATAGTTTATTTCAATGTATTTTTAACATTATCAAGTACTATAAAGTAAATTCTTTGGTCATCATTACCAGTATTAATTTTTTTTAAACTTATATCTAAATTGTATGTTGTCGGATCCCTAAACGCCTCGCCATTTTTTATCTATCTAATCTATATGTACATAATATTTTATAGACTATTTCAATTATTCTTAAATAATTATCTGAGGCTCTTGCAATCTGACAGTTCAATCTCCAGATTACCTCCGTTTATTTCCAAACCGAAAATGGTTTCTTTTTGTCTTTGCTGTTCCTTATGAACATTCTTGAGTTACACATATTTTGAAGCAAGTGATGACAGTTCAGGAAATGTGGATAAGGCAGTAGTCTTTGCTTCCATTGAGTTAGCTCCAATTTTCTAATCCGTTATTTTTTAATTTTTACCGTCTTTACAGATGACCATTTTCCGTATACGTACTTTTCATTTACAATTCTGTACGCTCTTATTTGTACGTATGCTTTTTTCTTCTTAAGATTAGTAATCTTCTTTGTTGTGTAAGTAGTTTTTTTTGTCTTTGCTGTTACGGATTTCCATTTTTTCTTTTTCTTATTTTTGAACTTTTTATTGTTACCATATCTTATTTGGAATCCTGTCATTCCTGCAATCTTAGTTGTAGTAAGTTTTATTTTTTTGCCCTTTGCATTTTTTGCTGACTTAATTGCCACTGCACCAACACTTGGGTTCTTTGGTGATTTTATTGCATTCTTAAGTTCTGTTGCTGCGTTGCTGACAGAAACCTGTGAAGGATTATAATTTTTTGCTACTGTAACTGCCTTGTCATAAGCTGCACTTACATTTGGATAAACCATCCAATATAACTTAGATGCATTAACATCACTTACTAATTTTAATAATTCTGTTTTATCTGCTAAAGCTACTTTTGAAATTCCTGTTGCCTTATAAGTATCAATTCCTACGTCCGCACCATATCCGAATATTGTAAACATAACTCTGATTACATCACCATTTTTTACAGTTACCTTGTCTGCTGACTGATATATGTTTCTTACTGTAGGATCTGTACTTGTATTTCCATCTTCTCGGTTAAATGTCTTACCACTGTAAACAACATCATTGTTAACAGTAAACACCCAGCCTGACATTTTCCAGTAATCACCTTCGCCAAGTGTCGTATCAGCATTGCCAAGATTTTTGCCATCGTTACCCGGTGCCTCTAACTTGTGTTCATGCTCCAGATGATCCTTTTCACCAATATATGTCAATTTATAAATGTCTTTCATCTCCGTAATTTCCCTTGGTATAACTGCCGTTTTGCTACTATCGGCATTAAGGATTGAAGTTAAATACCAACCATTATTTGCAGAATGATAGTAACCACCTCTTGTATCTTCCATATATCTGTTTATCACCGTGCTTACTGTATCTCCATTATTTATGTTAACCTGTGTAGGTTCAGCGTAAAATCCCTGACCTATTGATAATTTTTCTATAGTAAGCGTAACCTTTCCCGTAACATCTGCCTTAACGTTTTTAGGCATAATTGCTATTGAAGTTGCCATTAACGCTACACTTAATACAATTGATAATGCTTTTTTCATTGTTCTCTCCTAATTATTTTACATTTTTACTTTCTTAACTTTAGAGTAATTTCCAAAGACTTTATCGCCATCGTCTATCTTATAAGCACGAATCTTAAAACTATATTTTTTGCCTTTTTTCAACTTAATGCTTAACTTAACGGTTTTAGCTTTTTTTATAGTCTTCACGGCTTTAAATTTACCTGAATTAGTTTTCATATAAACAACATATCCCACTGCATCAGAATTTTTTTTCCATTTAACTGTAACCTTTGTTCCCTTTTTCTTAACTGACAATAACTTTACTCTTCCGGGTTTTGTTACCTCAGGCTGTTCAACATTAACTGTGCATGTTTTAACAATTTTGCCGTCTGACGAAACTGCTGAAATGTAAGTCGTTCCAATTAATTCACCCTTAACATTACCTGACTGGTCAACAGTTGCAATTGTTTCATTAGCTGAAATCCATTTTATATTTCTATCACTGGCATTAGCCGGATTTACAGTTGCTTCTAACTTAATACTTTGTCCTAGACTAATAGTCGCATTTTCATAGTTTAATGAAATGCCTGTAATTGGAGTTGCTACTTCAACAAAAAATTCTGTTTTTAAACCATTGTGAGTTGCAGCTGTTATAATTGCACTACCGTTATTCAGTGACTTTATAACCCCATTATTTTCTACCGTAACAACAGACGAATTGCTACTTGTCCATGTGACATTTTTGTTAGTAGTATCATCAGGATTAATCTTTACCTGCAATTGGCGGTTCTGACTAATTCCCATAGATATGTTTTTATCTCCAACTCTTTCTATGCCCCTTGCATCAATGCCGTTAACATGCACTGTACATTCTGCAGTAAATCCACCTTCTTCTGTGGTAATGGTAACCTTTGTATCTCCTTCAGTTATACCTGTAATTACTCCGTCTTTGTCAACCCTTGCTATGTTTTCATTGGCACTTTTAAAAGTCACGTTTGTATTTGTAGCCCCTGTCGGAAGTACATTATACTTAATTTTTTCTTTACTCCCTACAACCATATCAACGTGCTGATAATCATTTGCAATTATTACTCCTGTTACCGGTTCAGGAATTACAACGACTTCAGACTCATTGCCGGTAGAATCACTGTATAAATTTGCATTTGCATCATTTTCATCAACAATAGCTTTTACTATATAAGTATATGCTCCGGGAATTAAATCCTTATCCACAAATTCTGTTCCCGTACCTTCATATGCCACATCCTCTATTCTTGACAGTTTACTTCTTCTTAACACTACATAAGATGATGCATGATTAACCTTATTCCACTTTACCTTAATGTTATTTCCACTTCTTTCAGCAGAAGCGTTTGCTTTATCTAATTCTTTTGATACATATACAGTACATGTCTGTTTTACAGCGGGATTGTCATTTGATGCAATTGTAATTATTGCTGTTCCCACTGACTTTCCTGTTATAACACCATCTTTAACTTCTACAATACCATCATTAGAAGAACTCCATACTATATCTTTCTGGCTTGTGTTTGATGGTGCAAGGTTGTATTCAAGTGTAGCTTTTTTATCTTCATCATTGTCAATGTTTAATTTAATGCTTGAATAGTTTAAATTTATATTTTCAACAGGTATATTTGTCTGATCATACACCTCTATCTCATACACTTCAAAACAATATGCCCCAAACTTTACACCCTGCAATCTTAAATGCGATGTGGTCACTGCCTTATCCAACCTTATAGTTCTGTATTCACTTGCTTTTCCATTTGTCACCTCAGCCACATCAGCCCAGTTTTCTCCAGCGTTAGATATTTGAAATTTATATCCTTCCATATATCCGCCATTCCATTTGATTTTGATAGTGTCAAATGTCTGTGGAGTGTCCCAGCTAAGCGTCAAATTTTCATTAGCTTTCTCATCTTCTGTTATTGTAGGATCCTGATATTCGGTAGTTCTCCACATAGTATTTGTATTTCCATCTATAGCATTTGCAGCCGAATTTGAACCGTCATCGCCCGATGCTTCTGCCTTGGCACTTGATGCCAGGTTAGTTGGATATTTTTCTTCAACACTTCCAACTGTAAATATCTGCCATTCATACATGCAGTATCCATATTGTTCCATAACTCTTTCTTTGAGTTCAATCTTAACATATTTCGCATCTACAGCCGTGAAATTATATGTAAATTTTCCTGCCGTTCCATTTTCTTCCTCCGCAACCTGAGACCATAACTTTCCATCATCAGAAACTACAACTTTATACTTTTTTGCTGCTGCATTTTCCCAATACAAAACAATCTTGTCTATTTTGTACTCTCTACCTAAATCCATGCTCCATGTTTGTGAATCTTTGAGTAGATTATCTCCCTCCGGGCTTCCACATGCTGCCTGGTATCCTCTCTCCAAATTACCATCGGTTATATAATCCGGTTTATTATTTTCATTTGTGTTATAAGAATTGGATACCTTTACCGTTCTGTTAAGAGCTACGTTTCTTCCCAATGGCTGTCCTTCATATGCCGGAGCCGGGACATGCAATGTAGCTACCATAGTTATAACACTTAGTAAAC
>OBKI01000185.1_pt1 | contig 49151 bp, 73 predicted proteins | sample 1519731 | NCBI WGS metagenome assembly OBKI01 (sample SAMN00265070, study PRJEB22529) | human gut metagenome
GGGGGGGGTTTTTTGAAGCCGCCCTTTTTGCTGTGAATAGATATTTTTTAATTGACGCATTTTGTATATGAATGTAATATAAGGTTATGAGAAAATATGAGTTGATAGCTCCCTGCCATTTTGGGCTGGAAGCCGTATTAAAAAAAGAAATTATTGATCTGGGTTATGATGTACTGCTCGTAGAAGACGGACGTGTAACCTTCCTGGGCGATGAAGAGGCGGTGTGCCGTGCAAATATCGGTCTGAGGACAGCTGAGAGAATCCTTGTGAAAGTAGGAGCCTTTCATGCAGAGACCTTTGACGAATTATTTGAAAATACAAAGGCACTTCCCTGGGAGGAATACATACCGGCTGACGGCAGATTCTGGGTAGCCAAGGCAGCCAGTGTTAAGAGCAGGCTGTTCTCCCCATCGGATATTCAGTCAATTATGAAAAAGGCAATGGTAGAGCGCCTGAAGAATATCTACCATATTAACTGGTTTAAGGAAGATGGAGCCAATTATCCTGTCAGAGTATTCCTGATGAAGGACGAAGTGACTGTAGGACTGGATACGACAGGAGATTCCCTGCATAAGCGTGGCTATCGTAAATTTACAGCCAAGGCTCCTATTGCAGAGAACCTGGCAGCAGCCATGATCATGCTGACTCCCTGGAGAGAGGACAGAATACTGGTAGATCCCTTCTGCGGAAGCGGCACGATTCCTATAGAAGCTGCTATGATGGCTGCCAATATGGCGCCTGGCATGAAGCGTGGATTCACAGCCCTGAAATGGGAGCAGGTAGTGCCCAGGGTATACTGGGATGATGCATATGATGAAGCACGTTCCATGGTGGATATGTCCATAGAGACACATATCTATGGATATGATATTGATGAAGAAATGGTTCGTATTGCAGGTCAGAACGCGCATCTTGCAGGTGTAGAGAAGCTTGTGCATTTTGAACAGCGACCGGTAGAGAAGCTTGCAAGTGAAGATAAATACGGATTCCTGATTACGAATCCTCCCTATGGTGAACGTCTGGAAGAAAAAGCCAATATTCCACCACTTTACCGTAAGCTTGGAGAACGCTTCAAGGCTCTGGATACCTGGTCATTGTATCTGATTACTTCTTATGAAGATGCACAGAAGGACATCGGAAGAAAAGCCGATAAGAACAGAAAGATCTATAACGGTATGATGAAGACATATTATTATCAGTTCCAGGGACCTAAGCCACCCAGAAAGGCATAAGCTATGGTCAGTCATTTGGGACAGGATAAGTTATACAGACATGCGGTAATATGGACAATTATATTTGCAGTCGTAAGCTGTGCTGTTATGGTCATTTTTAAAATGAATGAAGCCTATTTTGATTCCTATAGTGTAGTGCTGCTTCAAGAGGACAATGCCCCACAGGAACAGACAAGCGTTGCCAGATATAATATGAAGGTGGAATTAGAAGATAAGGCACAATCAGAATTGATACTTCCGCTGACACAGAAACTGAGCGCTGACCATGTAACTGTGAGGGAAGACTTCGTAGAGGAGAAAATGGTAGTAACCATGAAGGGCGCTGCCTCTTGTCTGGAGTCGGGCTCTCTGGTGACGATAGATTCCAATATTCTGGATGCTGTTGGTGTATACAGGCAACAGGAAGACATTGTCCTGGAGATGTACTGTAAGGATGCATATGGCTATGAACTGAGCCTGGAAGAGAATCAGCTGGTGGTATCTTTTGTGCCGCTTAGAAGCCAGTATCAGATCGTATCTGTAATTTATGTTCCGTTAAAAGACAGAGAGAGACTTGTCAATCAGGACATGCAGGAACTGGACAAAATAGCCGGAGCGTATGGAATGAAGGTCTATAAGACCTGGCAGATGCAGACAGAGTACTCACAGCAGCAGGTCGTTGATTTTGCAAATCAGATACATGCAGATATGCTGCTTGGCATTGGCGTGGAGGAAGGTGCCGGGCAGGACAGGATCGAGACATTGTGCAATGCAGGATATTTTATCCCGGATTTTGGAGGGGTTGACCTTGCAGCTGTTATGACAGACAGTATGAACCGTGTATACAGCGCTTTGGAAATTCAGGTGATGGATGCAGGAGAGGAATATACGTTGATACATGATGCATCCGTTCCGGCGGCAATGACCTTCTATTATACGAAGCGGGCGGCAACAGGCAGACCTGAGACAGAATATGATATGAACAGAAAGCTTATCAACGCACTGACAGATATGTATAAGCAGGTCTTGTCAACGTATTTTACTTCAGAATAATAGGTGGCAGTTTGTACATATTAGAAATGAGGATGAAAATGAAGGCAGATAGAATTATTTTTGCGACAGGTAATGAAGGGAAGATGAAAGAGATCAGGATGATCCTTGCAGATATGAAGCTTCCAATCCAATCCATGAAAGAAGCAGATATTCATATAGATATAGAAGAAAACGGACAGTCTTTTGAAGAAAATGCACTGATCAAGGCAAGAGCAGTCGCGACAGCAGCGCAGCAAAAAGGCATTCAGGCTGTAGTTCTTGCAGATGACTCAGGGCTTGAGATTGATTATCTGAATAAAGAGCCGGGAATTTATTCTGCAAGATATATGGGAGAAGACACATCCTATCATATTAAGAATGCGAACCTGATCGAAAGACTTGATGGTGTGGAAGATGAGAAGAGGACTGCGCGCTTTGTCTGTGTGATAGCGGCAGTATGCCCGGATGGAAGCGAGCATGTCACCAGAGGTACGATAGAGGGCAGAATCGGATATGAGGAGAAAGGCGAGAACGGATTCGGATATGATCCGATCTTCTATGTGCCTGAGTATCATTGCTATTCTGCAGAGCTTGCACCGGAGGAAAAGAATAAAATCAGTCATCGTGGCAAAGCATTGGAAGAAATGAAGACTGTACTGATGAAAGAGATGTAAAAAGGGACATAGTGTGACCGCCAAAGTTTGCAGGTTACAGAAAGGCATGGTCATTAATATGAAAATATTGATCGTGAGCGATACACATCATAGAAATGAGAATTATTTAAAAGTATTGCAGAAGGTCGGCAAGGTGGATATGGTGATCCACCTTGGCGATGTAGAAGGCAGTGAATATACGATTCAGGAGGCAGCAGGCTGCCCCGTTGAGATGGTTTGCGGCAATAATGATTTTTTTTCTGAACTTCCTTCAGAAAAGACTTTACAAATAGGTAAGTATCGTGTTATGATAACACACGGTCATCGATATTACATAGGAATGGGTAATGAGATGCTGAAACAGGAAGCCATTGCACATGGCGCCGATATCGTGATGTATGGACATACCCACAGGCCGGTAATAGAGATAGACAGTGACATCATAGCAATCAATCCGGGAAGTCTTTCTTTTCCGAGACAGGAGAATCGCAAACCTTCCTATATAATAATGGAGATTGACGATGCTGGTGATGCTCATTTCACTCTCAATTATCTCGATTAAAACTTTTTGAAAAATAAAATAAAAAAAGTGTTGACAATTGAGATGAACTAATATATAATAATTTTTGTCGCTGTGAGAGACAAGGAAATGTAAGCAAGACAAAGTTCTTGATTTTACATAGACCGGGGTGTGGCTCAGCTTGGCTAGAGCGCCTGCTTTGGGAGCAGGAGGTCGCAGGTTCGAATCCTGTCACCCCGATTCAAAATCAAACAGCAACCGTACATGCGGGTGTAGTTCAATGGTAGAACACCAGCCTTCCAAGCTGGATACGTGGGTTCGATTCCCATCACCCGCTCTGCAAATGAAACGATCCAACTCATTTGCACATACCTAGTGTATGAAATGTGTTCGTAGCTCAGCTGGATAGAGCAACGGCCTTCTAAGCCGTGGGTCGGGGGTTCGAATCCCTTCGAGCACGTTGAGATTGAGTTTTGCCTTATCTCACATGGTGGGTATAGCGCAGTTGGTTAGCGCGTCAGATTGTGGCTCTGAAGGCCCAGGGTTCGAATCCCTGTACCCACCCTATTGGGCTATCGCCAAGCGGTAAGGCACAGGATTTTGATTCCTGCACTCGCTGGTTCGAATCCAGCTAGCCCAGTTAGATTTTCTACAACGAGCGCAGTTAACAAATATAATAAAGATATGGGATATTAGCTCAGTCGGTAGAGCACTTGACTTTTAATCAAGTTGTCCCGGGTTCGAATCCCGGATGTCTCATTATCGGGTGTTCATCCGAACCCCGCAAAACGGAAGTAAAATTGATAGAGTGGTTATTGTTTGCATCTGAAAAGTTGTAAATGATAACCACTTTTTCATCATACGCAATAACTTGATTGATAAACACATCACAGAGCTTCTCCTGAAACCGTGGATCAGAAAGATCACCATCCCGGAAGGATTGCAGCCAAAAAAGAACGTGCTCCCGAGTAAGGGCCGGCTTTTTGATCTCTTCTCTTGCGATGAGCAGCTTCAACTCCTCCACCTGAGCCTCCAATTCCACGAGGCGGCTTTTGGTGCTGTCCGTAATAATTCCCATTTCAATAGCTTTCATAATATTGCCCCGGGCCTTATCAGCCTCAGCGTATTGCTTTTTCAATCCCTGCAAAGTATAGTTTACCGTGCTCTTGGCTTGGATCTCCATCACACGATCCGCAATATACTCAATCACATCATCCTGAAGCACATCCTTTATGGTATGTTCCATCACAATGCTTTCAAGGTAATCCTTTCTAAATGTTCTCAGGCTGCATTTGGATCCCCGGCGTTTCCGGGTGGCGCACTTATAGTATGAGTACCTCACGCCATGCTTTCCATACCCGCTCTCACCTACCAACATATCACCACAGAGGCCACAACGGCATTTCAAGGAAAGCAGATACTTCTCATCTGCCTTGTAAGAGGCCGCTTGCCCTACACGGGTATGAAACTTTGCATGAACACTATCCCAAAGCTCCTGAGGCACGATACGGGGCACGGGGATGGAAATATCATCATACATACAGATACCAATATACTTCTCATTCCTGAGGATGTGATAAATTCCTGAATAGGTGAAAGATTTCCCATCTCTCCTCTTTATGCCGAGTTTATCAAAGGAGGCAACAATCTGAGGCGCAGTGCATCCGGTATCATAAAGCTGGAAGATCTTCAAAACAACAGCGGCCTCCACTTCATTCACAACAAAGCATTTATCAACAATATCATATCCATAAGCCCGACCGCCGCCCGGAGCAAAGCCTTTGATGGCGCTCTCACGTTGACCACGTTTTACCTTTTGGCGCAGATCTGCCACATAATACTCAGCAAGGCTCTCCAAAAGCCCCTCCAAGATAATTCCCTCAGGGCCTTCAGGTATGTTCTCTTTTGCATAAAGCAATTTCACACCATATTTTTTCACACGGACTTTGTTCAGGGCAATCTCTTCACGGTCACGCCCGAAACGGTCTATTTTCCATACAATAATATAGTGAAACTGCCCTTTTTCGGCATCTGCAATGAGGCGGTTAAATTCATCTCTATTCTCAAAATCAGAGCCGGAGATATGGTGATCTGCATAAATTCCAACAATTTTGAGGCCCATCTGCTCAGCGTAGGCCTTACAATCACGCACTTGCCCCTCAATACTCTGCTCAGTTTGCCGGGGGCCGGGAGAGAAGCGGGCATATATTACAGCCAAATTATCAGCAGCTTTATTGATAAAGTTTGGTTTTTTCTTGGTAGCCATGAGGCTCACCTCCTAAAAATGAGTATAAAAAATAGACCTATGCAAAGCATCAGGCCTATGTTATAATTTCATACATGAGCGGGGCCATCAGCAATGATTGGAACCAAAGAGCATCCATTGGCGTGGGTGCTTTTTATTTTACATTCAAATTATTTCTTTCCTGCCTTCCATCTATATCCGCAACTCATACAAGTGCAATATACTTTATTACGCCCCATATTACCAGCACCAAGCCCAAGGATAGCAGTACCAACTCCGGCAGTAGCGAACCCGGCGGCAGCAGCGGCAGCTCCCTTTACAACGCCATAGCCTTTCTTTTGACCACTAATAGAGGTACTTCCGCATTTAGGGCATTTCATCATAGCATTATATTGAGCGGTCTGCATTTCAAGTTGAGCTTGCTGAACCTTCATGCTCTCCTGATGCATGGCAGCAGCCTCAGCCATTTCTTGCCTTTTAAGCTCAACCATCTGCTGCTCCGGCGTAAGAGAAGCCCAGTAGGCTTCACGTTCTTTTCGCTGCCTTTCCTGAAGTTCCTGAGCTTCTTTGGCAGATTGGAGGCGCTGAGCCTTTTTCTTTTTAGAATTAAGAACAACAAAGTAAACTATCAAAATTACCACTTCAACAGAAACAAATGCTTGGAAAAAATTCAGATCGGCATCATCAGAAGCCACCCCGAAGGCGAGAAATACGCCGATAAAAGAAGAAATACAAAGCCATTTGTGCTGAATAACTAATTTTTTTAGAGTTTCCATAAAATACCTCCTATGTATTATAAAAATTATTTATTTGCATCAAAATCAATATGAATAACATTGCCTGAAATGCGTTTTATGAAATTTCTTCCATTTTTTGGCATTCCCCTTTTTCAATACCCAAAGCTCCCCGGATCATATCCTTACCGGTTTCAGGCAGCTTTTGGTATTTTTCAATTATTTCCTTTTCTTCAGGATTATGTATGTTATAAAGTTCTTTCACATCTGTATAACCAAATTCGTACAGAATATCACGGCATTTATATATTTTACATAAAGCCAAAAAGAGATCTACATCAGGAGAAGTGCGCCCGTTTTCGTAACCATATAATGTATTGGGCCGAACTTCAATAGAATATTTTTCTTTTAAAATATGCAAAACCTCCTCCACCGAAAGAGAAGATGATGCACGCAATTCCTTTAGGCGGTTGCCTATCTGCTTTTTATCCATTTTGTTTCACCTCAGTACAAATATAACAAGCAGCTATCCACAAGTCAATAAAAAATTCTACAAAACGGAGGAAAAAATATTGACATTACACAAAATGGGTGATATTTTATAATTATCCTCCGTTTTGGAGGATTGAAAAAGGAGGGATAAGCCATGACAAGAGAAGAATTTAAGAATCAGGTAGTGCAAGCATTACCAAAGGGAAAGGTAGCAACGGAGCTGACAGATAAAGAGTACAAAATGATTGAGTATGTATATACCTTTCACCCTTCAATTTCTGAGACAGAAGGAAAAGCTCAAATTGCAATGCTCTATGTAAATTTTGGAATGAGCATCATCCGGGATATAACACCAAGAGCAAGGCTCATGGAGGAAAAAGAGCGGGAATTGAGAGAAATCCGCATGAAGATGGAAAAAGTGATGAGCGAGATCAAAGAAATTAGGGTGGGAGGTGCAATTTGATGGCGGCAGCAAAAATCAATACCCATTGGGATGAGGATATATACGGAAACTCAATTCTTGTAGTTGAAAAAGGAAGAGGAAAGCTCAATTTTGATGAGGTGGCAGATCTGCTCAGATATGATTGGAAGCTCCAAGGTCACTATGTGATGCTGATAAATGCGACAGAGGCCACTTGCGGAGTAGATTGGGATCCATTCGGCGAAATAGAGAAAAAAGGAGATATTTGGGAGCTTTACCGTATTGAAGAACAAGAAAAATGCCCGGTATGTAGCAAATTATCACCATATGCCCAATATTGCCCGGAGTGCGGGCATGAAATGATGAAAAAAGAGGATGTTGAGAGAGGCATCCGATCACAATCCAAGGCAATCCTTGATGCCATTATCAGAACCAATTTGGTGCAGGCGCAGGATGAAGAGGGTTGCCTGAGAATATTGGATGGCATTCTGAAGGAGGTACTCAAATGATGAACAAACAGAACACCAATGAGGATGCAGAGAAGCACCTTGAAGCTATGAAGAGGGAAGCGGTGCACATGATCAAAAGCACCGAATTTCAGGAAACTATGAAGGCATGGTATCACTCACACTTGGGATCCATTGATTTTGCAAGGCAGATGGGGCTCATAACAGAGGAAAGGCGGCAACAGTTATATAAAGAATTTAAGAAAGAGCTTGCGGAGGGGTAGCAGATGGATAAAAAGAAAGAGCTCCTGAAGAAATTGCAGGCCTTGGCAGAGCGTGGAGTTGGCGGCGAAAAGGAAACCGCAGAGAGAAAACTCCGGGAACTGATTAAAAAATACAACATTGATGAGGCTGAGCTTGCAGAGGACAAGCTGAAGGAATTTGAGTTCAAATATAGTAATCCTCAGGAGGAACAGCTCATACGGCAATTATTTTTTAGAATGTTCGGAAAAGATTGGAGGAGCAAGAGCTACACGTACAGATGCGGTAAAGGCAGCAGATCTATAAGAGGGGTGGAATGCACCGAGGCCGAGGGCTTACAGCTTCAGATTGAGTATGAGTTTTACAAACAGTTATGGCAGGAAGAAATGGAATTGTTTTGGAGTGCATTCATACAGAAACACCGCATTTTCTCCCTACGCCCGGAAGATACCGGCAGTGGCGAGCCAATGACACCGGAGAGAATGGAAGAAATTATGAGAATGTCGCAAATGATGGGAGCTATGCAGGATAAAACATTGAGGCCGCTATTAGAAACGGCGAATCAGGAAGGAGAATAGAGATGAGAGCAACAAAGGCACTTGCAAATTATATCAAAGAGAAAGGAATCAAAATCAGCACCATTGCACAGAAAACCGGACTTTCTGAAAATGTGCTTTATCCTTCCCTTGGATCAGGGAGGGGCAGAAAGCTCAGTGCAGATGAGTTTTTGGCAGTGTGCGTGTGTTTAGAGGTGGATCCATTACAGTTTTACAAGAGCAGTGATGAAGAGGAGGAGTGATGCCAATGGCAATCAATGTTGATGCAATCCCTAAATCAGAGGGGAATGTAATTGGAGCCCTGCTCTACACCACCATAACACAATTTTATGCGGTACCTGAAAATCAGGCCGCCTTTGAGAAATGGTTGGCTGCCAGGCAGCAGGAACCCGAGAAAAGGAGGGCAAAATGAAACGGATTAAGACAATGCTCACCATTGTGGCCATTGCTGCAATATCAGTCCTGATATGAGCCAAGCCATTGGATGCAGGCGAGGTTGAAATAATAGCGCTGAATTGGCAGGAACAACCTCAGGAGGCTCCCAATACCTTCATGGTGAACTACATACAGCCATCAGAGAAAGAGTGGCAATTCGAGCCTCTCAGCGAGCTCCCGTTGGATCCTGAGATGCAGATCTATATGTATGAGTTATGTGAGGAGAATAACCTGAGCTTTGCTTTCGCCGCCATGGTGATGGAGAGTGAAACCAATTTCAACCCGGCAGCAGTGGGAGATGATGGGGAGAGCGTGGGATATTTCCAAATCAATAGGATAAATTGGGAGCGCATGGCCACGGAGTACGGGCTGGATGTGCATGATCCAAAGGACAATATCAAATGCGGCGTTGTGATGCTCACGGAGCTATTTGAGAAGTATGAGGATCCATACATGGTGTTGCTGGCCTATAAATGCGGTGAACGCCGGGGAAGAGAGCTCTATGAGCAGGGAATCTATACCACAGCCCAATTTGATTGTGCGGAGCTCTGCAATAGAGCAATAGAGATTGAGGGGTATATGGGAATTTTATGAGAAGGAAGAGGATCAGAAGGAAAGAGATTGGAGAAAAAATGTTAGGAGCCGGAGCTGGAATGGTTCTGCTGTTCGGATCAGGGCTTGATTGCCCGGAAAATAGCATGATGCTTCTATACGGCGGTATGGCGGTAGGGCTTGCATTGATGTATGCAGGTGCACACATAGCAGATTTATGGATGTGAGGGATGGATATGAAAAAAGTGCATGAAAAAAGACCGGCGGCAACCGATCCTTTCACGCATCTCTGATGATATACAACAAAGACACAATATACCTAAATAAAGTATATCATCCGAGGCTCAAAAAGTCAAGAAAAACACAGTAAAATCAAGGCTTTTCAGAGCTTTTTAATATCCCAATTAAGATATTAAAGTTAGGGGTGATACAGAGATTGTATTGGAAAAAAATATATAACCTTGGGAACGTGATGCAGATAGAAAAATGTTACCCGGGGAATTATGGAGCCCCCGGGATGCCAAGGAAGAAAAAGAAGAAAAGAACCCCGGAGGAGATACAAAGGCAGAATGAAACAAACAGATGGAAAAAGGTACAGAGGCTCATCCTTGCCAACTTCAAGGAAGGGGATTGGCACCTGATTCTGAAATATCTGCCAAAGAATAGGCCGGGAAGTTACAAGGAGGCTCTGAAGCATAGAAAGAAATTCATTGATGAAATGCGGAAGGAGTATAAAAAAGTAGGCATCCCCTTCAAATGGATTGCAGTAACAGAGAGGGGAAAAAAGAGAGGGGTACTGCATCACCACATGATCATTGAGGATGTTACAGAGAATGACCTCATAACCGTGCAGATTGTGAAAAAGCTGTGGCAGCACGGTGGGGTGCAATTTGTTTCTCTGTATGAGGATGGAGAATATGAGAAGCTGGCTGAATATATCGTGAAGGCAGAAACCAAGGAGGAGTGTGGATGGTGCACCTACTCCCGGAGTAGAAACCTGATTGTGCCGAAGCCCAAGAAACAGAAAATATACAGAAAAAGGTGGTTGAAGGAACCAAGAGCGCCGGTTGGGTGGTACGTGGTAAAGGATAGCGTTGTGAACGGGGAAAACCCATATACAAAGGCACCGTATCAGCATTATACGATCAAGAAATTAAGAGGAGGCCCTGATGATGGATAAATTCAAAGTGACAATATACATTGAAACCTCATTCCACGGCCCAGCTATCCGGCAGGCAGCAGGCGCATGGCTTATTGAATACATAAAAACCAACGGGGATCCCGAAACTCGGCAGGGTGTGATAAAAGAGGACAAGACCACAGAAAACGCTTTGGCGTTGGAGCTCCTGAAAGAAGCTCTCGGGAAACTCACAAAACCATGCTCAATCCGGGTAAATACTCAATGCGAGCATATTTTGAATGTTATGGAAAATCATTGGCTGCCTCAGTGGGAGAAAAACGGATGGAGGAATGCGAAAAATAAGCCGGTGAAAAATGTTGAGCTGTGGCAGCAGTGCCAAGAGCTCATGCAAAGGCACAGCATTTCATTTTCTAATGTGAAAAACTCATACGGAAATGTGATGCAGGCAGAGATCAGGAAGGAGCTGGAAGCATGAGAGAGTGTTTGAACGAGGCCCGGATCAAAATTATTGGATTTATGAGAGATAGATTTAAGGCAGCAGGCCTCTACTTTGAAGAGGAGGAGGCTCAGGAGCTTATGGATGGAATTGAGGAAAGCATTTGGAATGAGCTGGAAAGTTACCGGAGCCTCACAGAAGTGCAGCAGATTGTGGATTGCGTAAGAGCAGGGCATGAGATGAATGTGCCATATTACAATCCTGAGATTGATGATGATCCATATATTGTGAGGCCCAAGTGGTAGGAAGGAGAAAAGGATGAAAAAAGTATATATCTGTTCCCCATACGCCTCTCAGGGCATCAAGGAGCAGAATGTAAAGAATGCGGTTAAATATTGCCGAATGGCCATGGAAAAGGGATGCTTGCCAATAGCGCCGCACGTATTTTATACGCAGATGCTTGATGATGATATTGAGGCAGAACGGGCAGCAGGATTGGCTCTTGGCATGGAACTCCTGAAGGGGTGTGATGAGATTTGGGTATTCGGTTCCGTAAAAGGCGGCATGATTGCGGAGGTACAAAAGGCCGGAGAACTTGGTATAAAAGTGGTTTTTATGCTGAAAAACGGAGGTGAGTGGACTTGGCCAAAAGCATAATACAGAAACATACGGATCCAGCAAGCCGGGAGTGCTTCTTATGCCGGGAGGAGGCTGAGAAAATCGGGTACTATGGAGAGCTGGCACACACGGGCCTCCACAAGCATCACTTTATATTTGGCCGCTTTGGAGCGTTCAGGAAGAAAGCTGAGAGGTTTGGCCTATGGGGCTATGTGTGCATGGCAAGGCATCATGAATATGGCCCGGAATCTCCACACGAAAATGAAGAGGTAAGGGAACACCTGAGCCAAGTGGCTCAGAGGGCTTTTGAGGAAAAGTACGGGCATGAAATGTGGATGCAGGAATTTGGAAAAAATTATTTGAAGGAGGATGAGCAGGATGCAGGCAGTACCAATCAACAAAATGGTGGAGAGCATGAGCCAAGTGGATTTTTCAGGCTTGAAATGCCCCATGATAACGATTTATGAGAAACCGTTAGACTTTCCCAATGCTTTCATTGCAAGGGTATGGGATGGGAATGGCCCGAAAGTTACAAATACAATCATCATGAGGTTTTCCCTTCAGGAGTGCCGGGAAGATATTGAGGCAGCAGGCTTCGGTGTGAAGTTTCCCCGGGCAGAGGGTGATGAGCCTCATATTGTGGAAACGTGGATGAGATGAATGTACGGCTTGTGGCAGAGGATGATGTGTTGGCCATCATCTCCAAATATGAGAATAGAGCCATACAAAGAACAATAGTATACGAGATTTCAATGTTGCCGGGCTGCTTGGCCACAGAGGAGCAGGCATTGGAAATTTTGGGAAGTAAAGAGATAGAGTTTGAAGATTGAAAAATGGAGGGATAAGCCATGAAAAGAACCATGAATATTGGAAAAGGACGCTCAATCACCTTTGATGATGAAGATGGCAAGAAAGTATATGAGAGCATAGAAGATTGGAAGGCTGAAGGAGAGAGAAGATTTGGCAAGAATATTCTCAAATGGAGATTCAAATGCCCTATGTGTGGCCATGTGGCAGCAGTAGAGGATTTTAAGGCAGCGGGAGTAAAGGATCCGGCCAATAGTGCATATGAGGAGTGTTTGGGGAGATATACTGGCAAGGGCTCGCCAAAGAAGGGAGATCCTTCAGGGTGTAATTGGGTAGCATATGGATTGTTTGGCATACCAAAGGGAGGTGTGTATGTATTCACTGGCCCGGAGCAGGGGGCTCATATATTTGATTTTGCAGAGGAGGGAGAATGATGGTCAATTTGGATGTAATGTATAGCAGCAAAACAGATCAATGGGCCACTCCGCTGGATTTCTTTCAAGAGATCAATGCAGAGTTTGAGTTTGACTTGGATCCATGCGCTGATGAAGAAAACCATAAATGTGAGAGATATTTTACCAAAGATCAAAATGGACTTTTGCAGGATTGGGGGGGTGCCGGGTGTTTTGCAATCCTCCCTATGGCAAAGAAATTGGTGCATGGGTTGAGAAAGCATACCATGAAGGGCACAAAGAGGGAACATTGGTGGTTATGCTCATCCCGGCCCGGACAGATACAAAGTATTTTCATGATTTTATTCTGAACCGGGCAGAGGTGAGATTTGTGAGAGGCCGCCTGAAGTTTGGAGGAGCGGCAGCAGGCGCACCGTTTCCGTCAATGCTTGTAATTTTCAGAGGGCCGAAAATGTAAAGGAGAGAAAGAGATGGCTCAATATTGTAGGTATTGCAGCGGATTGGTAGTGGGAGATGTTGCATATTGTACCACGAAAAAGAAAGAGATACCGGAGCACTTGGCCAAAACTACAAACTATTGCCCTCATTATGACCTGAACCCCATAGATGCATTTGGGGAGAATGAGAAAGGGTATCAACCAAGGCATAAAAAGGAGGACATACAGAAGCAATGTGAGGGGCAAATGGATCTCTCGCAGTTTATTGGTTAGGCAACAGAGAAAGGGGGGAGCGAGGATGGCAGAAAAAGCAACACGGTATATGAGTACAGAGGAAATACTGAGGGAGTACCGGGGGGCGAAAAATAAAAAGCAGCAGATCACAATCCTTGCAGATCAGAACCTTTGTACCCGGAGCGAGATCGTAAAAATTCTGATTGAGGCCGGAGAGGATATGGAGTGCATGAAGCCCAAGAAGGGCAGCACAAAAGAGATAGTTGTGCCGGTTGCAATGCTTCCTGATGTGATATTAGCAGCACTATATGAAAAAATGGATCAACTTGATAAAGAGATCACGGCCAAAGAGGAAGAATACAAGCAGATTGTGGATTTTATCAAGAATTGCAACCGACAGCAGCCGTGAGAAAGGAGAAAAGATGGCAAAGAAGGAGAGAAAGTGGGAGCTGAACCGCAAACAGTATCAGCTCATCAGAAAAATGGATCATCAGGAAATGGAAGAGTATCTCAATGCTGTATATGAGAACGGCATTAAGGCCGGACAGCAGCAGATACCGAGTTTCAACACAGCCTTAGCTCTTGCAAGGATTGGGGAAATAAAAGGGATTGGAGATATAAAACTCAATCAGATACATATGGCCCTGCTCAATGCCGGAGCTCCAAAAATATAGAGATGGAGGGGATAAGCCATGAAATGTGTACTGAAGTACCCGGGGGCTAAGAATAGGATTGCAGAATGGATATGCGCTTTTATACCGGAGCACAAAGTTTATTTGGAGCCATTTTTTGGATCGGGAGCGGTATTTTTTAACAAAGTACCGGCACGAATTGAAACTATAAATGATTTAGATGGGAATGTGGTGAATTATTTCAGAGTGCTCAGAGAAAAACCTGAGGAACTATGCAGAGCCATACAACTAACGCCGTTTGCAAGAGAAGAATACCGCAGCTGTATTTTTGATGAAAATGATACAGATGTGGAGAAAGCAAGGAAATTTGCTGTGAGATGCTGGCAGGGATTTGGATGTAGTAATTTGTATATGAATGGATTTAGATCAAGCCAAAGAGGCACAAGCCCGCACACAACGAAAGAATGGAGAGAATTGCCTGAGAGGCTAATAAAAGCAAGTGAAAGGCTGCAAAATGCACAGATTGAAAACCTGCCTGCCATGGAGTTGCTGGAAAGATATAGCACATCAGATGTTTTTATTTATGCAGATCCTCCGTATTTGCATGGAACGAGAAAAAACTACCTTTACAAGCATGAAATGGAAGATGATGAGCATATTCAGCTGCTTAAAAAATTAGCAAAACATCCCGGAAAAGTAATGCTATCAGGATATGACAATGAAATATATAACAATATTTTGCAAGGGTGGAATAAAGAGCAAAAGAAAACTCAGGCTGAAAAGGGATTATCAAGGATAGAAACAATATGGATGAATTACCAAATAAACGAACAGCTGAATTTTGAAGATATGGAGGGATAAGCCATGAGAACATTAACCATTAACAATTTTGATGTTGAGAAGATTGCAAGATCCGGGCAGTGCTTCAGGATGAAACAGATTGCCCACAATATGTACTCCGTAATACACGGAGAGCATTATTTGGAAATCACAGTGAGGGATAATGGGAATTATATCTTTTCATGTTCCCCGGAGGAGCTGAGCAGCGTATGGATTGATTACTTTGATCTGAGAAATTATGGAATGAATTACTATGATCGGGCAGAGGCAAGCATTAAGAACTCCGGGGATCCGTATCTCATCAAGGTATATGGCTATGGAGCAGGCCTCAGAATACTCCGGCAGGATCTTTGGGAGGTTATGGTGAGCTTTATGATTTCCCAAAACAACAATATACCCCGGATAAAGAAAACCATTGAGGCATTATGTGAACGCTACGGCAGCAGGCGTGAATGCAATGGGAAGTATTTCTATACATTTCCTATTCCTGAAAAGCTCACAAATGAGCAGGAACTCCGGGAGATGGGGCTGGGATATAGAGCGCCATTTGTGGCCGCCATGGCAGCAGGAGTGGCAAACGGGAAAATAAAACTCTGTTATCTTAAAACCCTGAAAGGAGATTATGCAACGCTACACAATTACCTCATGAGTATATGCGGGATTGGCCCGAAGGTTGCGAACTGTATTGAGCTCTTTGGCCTGCATATTATGAACGCCTTTCCGGTAGATGTGTGGATGGCAAGGGTAATTGATAGGGAATATGGTGGAAAATTCCCCACAGAACGGTACAGAGGCGTTGAGGGGCTCATACAACAGTATATATTTTTCTATGAAATTGAGCACAAAGAAGGGCAGAACACGGACAAGCGGAAGAGATACCACGTAAAATGCCCCAAGTGCGGAAGAGATCTCTTTGTTTGTAAATCAATAGCTCAGGAAATGGGAATGAGCGACCTTGGCCACGGGAGCTGCCTGAACTGCCACTCCCTCCTACATTTAGAATATAACGCCGGTAAAGATGTGATGATTGCAGAGTTTTGGGATGATTTCATGAAAAGGAGGGAGGCTGAGTGAAGAAAGAAGGGCAAAAGGTTACATCAACGGATATAAAGAAGGCGCTTGCAGGTTTCCATGAAAAAGATTTTTTCATAACCGAGTGTAAAACGTGCTCCACATATTTCCCGGATCCGCAAGGCCTCCTGAAGTTTGATGGGCTGGCCATAAGGAAAAGCTATACAAAACCATGTATCACCGGGTATGAGATTAAGGTGAGCCGTGGGGATTTTCTTCAGGATAATAAATGGCACCTCTATCTGCAATACTGCAATGAGTTTTATTTTGTAGTGCCCGCCGGGCTCATCACAAAAGAGGAGATACCTGAAAACGTGGGCCTCATATATTACTATCCTGATACCACAGTGCTGAGAATAAAGAGGAAGGCCCTGTATAGAGAGATAGAGGAACCGATTGGAGTATATAAATACATAATTTTTAGCAGACTTGATCAGGATCGTATACCGTTTTATGAAAAACGTGCCGAATATGCCCGGGATTATCTCAATGACAAAGACGAGAAGCGGCAGCTTGGAGCTGCATTTGGAAGCAAGATGGCCAAAGACCTGAGAGAAGCTCAGGAAAAGCTCAGTAATATGCAAAATACTGAAACTGATGTGAAATTTGCAAAGGCAGTGGAGGAATTGCTGGAAAAGCACAATATTGGATGGAGATGGCACGGGAGGAATGATGAGGAGCTCATAAATAAGATGGACGAGGCATTGGGTAGCGGCTATCCAAGAGAGCTTGCAAATGTAGAGAGAAGGCTTCAGGGAGCCTTGGATGAGCTCACCTCTATCCGGGAGAAACACACTAAAAAGGAGGTAAAAGCGTGAATATAAAACCGATTAAAGCAATGCTTCATACAGCAGGAAAGACAGATGAAGAGATATTGAAACAAAGCGGACTCATAAGCCCCGAGGAAATTCCAAAAGCAAGAAAGATTATAGAGGCATGGGATGGCATTGAGGTGATTGTGGATGCAACACTGATCATCAATGAGCAGATTCGGCAATATGCCCTGATTGGCTGGGATGAGCAGGATTGTGAGATTGATGGCCGGATAAAAGAGGTAATTTACCTCATGGAGCAGGATCCCATGTTTGGCACCTACGTGGATGATAGGGAGCGTTTTGAGCTGGATTGGGCTGAGAAACGCTATGAACCGGCAGGCAGTATTGTATTTGAGCCTGAAGATATTGAAATTTTAGAGGAAACACCGGCTCAGAGGCTTGCAAGGCTTATCACAAACCACCCGGATCTCTCGGTGATCCCAATGGTGGATTGGGAAGTATGTGCCGATTGCACCGGAAGATGGGCGGCAAACATTGGCCGGGCCTGCATTGCGGAGTATGTATGGGAACCGGACAACCGCAGCGGGGATCCGAATATCCTATACAGATATAAGGCGGTGGAGCTGGTGGATGCCATGGCCGAAAATGCAGAAACCCGCATAAAGCCTCAGGCTGAGCCCGTCTTTGTAAAACCGGATCCATTCTTTCCTGAGGATGAAACGGAAATAAAGAGAAAAGCAGAGGAAGAGAGGAAACGTATATATGGAGCCGCCCGGCAGCAGGCGTGGGAAAAGGTGAACAGTATGCGGTGGAAGAAAGCTCTTTTTGTAGAGATTGACCTCCCGGAAGATTTGGAGGAATGGGTATGAAAGAATATGATGCGCTGATAATCAAAGGGAAATGGCTTGGAAAGATATTTGCAGAAAAGGATCCAAAGGATTGGGAGATACGTGGCAGCAGGACAGAGAAGCGTGGCAAAATCCTCCTGATTGAAAGTGGCACCGGCATGATAGTTGGCCAAACGGAGATCACCGGATGCGTAGAGCTGGATCTTGTGGATTTTGTTCACCATGAGCATCACCACAAAATCCCGGATAGCCTTCATCAATACAAATTGCCATATCCACATACATTTGCATGGCAGATAAAGGGCTCCAAGAAGTACAGAGAGCCCATACCATACAACCATCCTCAGGGAGCAGTGATTTGGGTAAAAATACCGGCAGAAATATTGAAGGGAACGGAGGCCGAGAACCTGATGAGGGAGGAAAATGGCAGAGTTTGATGATTTCATGGCAGTATATGAAGAATTTGCAAAGCTCAGACCATTATACATGAGCTTCAAGGAAATAAAGACCGGGATCCCAAGGTGGAGGATGCACATATTTGTGAAAGGCACCGCCCCAAGCGGAGGAGATATGGAGCTCCTCTGCATTGAGGATCCTGATAAAAGTAAATGCCTGAAGAGGGCTGCAAATACGCTGAAAGAGAGGGTAAAAGTTGAATAGAAGGCAAAAAAGAAAACAATTCAAGAAAGCAACCGGCATGACACCGGAGCAATGGGAAGTCTATTGGCGGGAACATTGGCCGGAAATTGTGGCCGAGGGCATAAAAGAAGCCGGAGAGAGGGCAAAGCAAGGATTTATTCAGTTAGCGGCAGCAGTAAGGGAAAGCGGCAGGCTCATCCAAGAAGAGATGAAAGAGTGGGCTGAAGAAATCCAAGCGGCAGCAGGCTTCATGGAAACAGAGGAGATGCTGAGCAAATCCTTGTATTTACCGGAGGGAGCTGAAAAAGAGCTCCTTCAGGATAAAGGCCTAAGAGCTGACCGCTCCGGGGCCTATTGGCATTTTTACTATGATGAAGCCAATGAGGAGTATTTTGTTGAGCTGATTCAGGAAAGGAGGGAGCCGGATGGTAGCAGCACTCATTGAGATCCTGAAGGTTATGGGATTGATAGTGGCAGTAATATTTGTAGCAGGCGTGATCATTGTGCTTGCGGCGTGTGTAATATTCATTTTGAAGGAGATGGCAAAGGTATGGAAGAAAGGATAAAAATTTTTAGAGAACTAATGGGAAGCGTGTGCACGGATGAGTTTATTGAGCGGTTGGAAAAAGAGGGGTACTTCATAGCTCCGGCAGGGATGAAACACCATGGAGCATATGAGGGGGGGCTCTTCCATCACTCGTTGCACGTAGCGTATGAATTGAAAAATTTAACGGAACGCCTTGAACTACAATGGGAGCGCACAGAGGGGCCGGTTGTGGTCGGATTTTTACATGATCTATGTAAGATACAGCAATACATAGCAATCCCCACTCCAACAGATGAGATAGAAATGGAGCAGGGCCCGGAAACATACACCGGAAGATTCTATGAATGGAATAAAAAACAGAATTTACCCGGGCATGGGGAGGCAAGTATTTTCAGGCTTATGGAATACGGAGGGCCTCAGCTCAAAGCTGATGAGATGTACTGCATCCGGTATCACATGGGAGCATATCAGGGGCAGCAGGAATGGGAGGCGCTGGATGCGGCAATCAAGCAGTACCCCAATATCCTATATACCCATTTGGCAGATATGATTGCATCAAAACTGAAAGGAGTATAGGGATGAAAAAGAAGCGAGGAGGCAGCAGGCGTGAATAAAGTATTTTTGATGGGAAGGCCCACAAAGGATCCTGAGGTGAGATACACGCAGGGAGAAAAGCCCACAGCGGTTGCACGGTACACTTTGGCCGTGGATAGAAGGGGAGAGGGTGCTGATTTTATTTCTTGCGTGGCATTTGGAAAGAATGGAGAATTTGCTGAGAAATATATTAAAAAAGGCACTAAGATAGTGGTTGAGGGCCGAATCCAAACCGGTTCCTATACAAACAAAGAAGGGGCAAAGGTTTACACCACGGATGTGGTGGTGGAAAATCAAGAATTTTCCGAGAGCAAGAAGGGTATGAGCGAAGAGGACAGAGAGGCAAGAGATCAGGCAGCAATGCAGGGCTACCAAAGCACCGGGGATGGTTTCATGAATATTCCTGAGGGCATAGATGAGGAATTGCCTTTCAACTAAGTAAAAGGGAGGTGCCGGAGGTGACAAAGGAAGAGCTGGGGCAATTATCAGATCTCAGGAAAGAGATCAAAGAGCTGGATGCGAAAGTAGAACGCTTGCAAGAGCAGAGGGTTGGGAAAGTAACGGATAGGGTACACGCTTCCATGAAAGAATTTCCCTACTGTTATACCACCAAGACAATCACCGGAGTGGATCAGAAGGAGAGCAAGAAGCATAGAAGAGCACTCACAGAGAATGAGCTGCTATTGCTGAAGCGCAGGCGGCAGGCGGTAGAAGAAGAGCATAAAATCTCACAATTTATCAAGAGTATCAATGATAGCAAAATTCGCAGGATAGTGGCGCTCAAATATGAGGAGGGGTACTCTTGGGGGAAAGTGGCTGAAATATTACATTGTGATAGAACATACCCGGAGAAACTACTTACCAAGTATCTGAAGGAACACAAGGAGGAGAAGAGAAGATGATCATATTGGCTGTACTTGCAGTGGTAATATTGGCGGCGGCAGCAGGGCTCATCATATACAAAATCGGGGAGGCACAGAATTACATAAGACCTTGCGGCGGCAGAAAATAAAACTTTCTCACAATTCTCACTTTAGATATGTTATATTGCTATCAGGTGAAAATGTGTTGGCTTATCCCCAAACCTATTTTTATCCAAGCACTCAGAGCATCATTTCCGGCAGGAAGTGGTGCTCTTTGCGTATAGAAAGGCGGGGATAATATGAGCAATATCCAAAAGAATATAAACAAGGTGCTGCTTGCACTCAGGACAAAAGGCATTGTATACAAAATAAACTCAAAACAATTTTACTCATCCGAGCAAAAGCGGATCATAACCAAGTATATCCTCTTTGAATTTAGCGAGTGGGAAGATGGGGAGCCCTTTTATAGCAAAAAGGAGCTCCTTTTATATTTGGTTGAGAGATGGAAAGAGGTGAATGGCGGTGACGGTGGAGGAGGCAAAAGCGAGCCTGAATGATCAGCAGATAGCTTTTTGTGAGCACTACGTGGCAACTCTGAATGCCACGCAGGCCGCCATTGATGCCGGATATTCTGAAAAAACTGCCCGGCAACAAGGGAGCAGGCTGTTGACAAATGCTAACATAAAAGTATTTATTGATGCGCTACTTCAGGAGTTGGAAGATCAGAGGATTGCCAAGGCAGATGAGGTTTTGCAGTTTCTCACGGCAGCAATGAGGGGTGAGGTAAAGGATAGTTTTGATCTTGATCCATCATTGCAGGATAGAATGAAAGCGGCTGAATTACTTGGCAAACGGTACAAATTATTTACAGATAAGCATGAGATAGAGGGAAAATTGGAACCCGTCACAATAATAAATGACATTCCAAGGCCGGAGAACTGATGGAAGTAAGCCTGAAAGATTTGATTGCCCCGCAATTTTACTCTATCCATTGGGATATTTTGGAAGGCAAGCACACCCATTACAAGCTGTATGGAGGCAGAGGATCCACAAAATCCTCTTTTGTGAGTATTGAGATCATATACGGGATGATGCAGGATCCAAATGCCAATGCCGCCTGCTTCAGAAAAGTAAAGGACACGCTGGCAGAGAGCGTATTTGAGCAGCTCCTTTGGGCCATTGATGCCTTGGAGGTATCTCATTTGTGGAAAGTCACTCTTTCTCCATTGAGGCTCACTTATAAGCCCACCGGGCAGAGAATTGTTTTCAGAGGATGTGACGATCCGAACAAAAGCAAATCCATAAAGGTAAGAAAAGGCTATTTCAAATACATATGGTATGAGGAGCGGGCAGAATTTCCCGGGGATGAGGATGAGCGTAAGATTAACCAATCCCTCATGCGTGGTGGTGATAAATATGTGGTTTTCTACACATGGAACCCGCCAAAGAGCCTCAACTCTTGGGTAAATCAGGATGTGTTGGAAGAAAGAGAAGATACTCTTTGCAACCACTCCACATATTTGACGGTGCCAAGGGAATGGCTGGGAGAGCAATTCTTCATTGAGGCAGAGGAACTCAGAAAGAGGAAAATCCTTGCATACCGCCATGAGTACCTTGGAGAAGCCATTGGAAACGGCGGCAAAGTATTTGATAATATCATCATACGGAAAATCACGGATGAAGAGATTGCAATGTTTGACAAGATCAGGCAGGGCCTTGATTTTGGCTTTGCAGCGGATCCGTTGGCCTATGAGAGAATGCACCTGAATAAAAAGCAGAGGCGGCTCTATATTTTTGGAGAGGTTTACCAAACCAATCTCAGAAGCTCAAAGGCTGTGGAATATATCAAGATCCTCAATCCTGAAAATAAGATCATCACAGCAGACAGTGAGGAGCCGAGAAGCATTGACACATTCAATGAGCTTGGCCTCCGGGTAGTAGGGGCAAAGAAAGGCCCCGGCTCTGTGGATCATGGTATTGCCTATCTTTCAGATGATTTGGATGAGATTATCATTGATCCGGTACGGTGCCCGAATGCGGCCCGTGAGTTCAATTCGTATGAGCTGGAAAAAGATAAAAATGGCAATTTCAAAGGCGGTTATCCTGATAAGGACAACCACAGCATTGATGCAGTGCGCTATGGATTAGAGGGAGATATAACAATGAAAAAGGCCAAGATCAGAAAGAGAGCCAAGGTTGTGGGCTCATAAGGAGGTACGAATGTATAAATTTACATACCCGGCTGAGCAATGGGATGAAGCAGCTATTGATAAAGGCATTATACTCAGCCTGATCACAAAACATTATGGATTGATTGCCGAAAAGGCGAAAAATAAAAGATACTACAACGGGCAACATGAGATCCTGAACCGGAAGCGAGAAAAGAACGCACCCAATAATAAAGTGGTGTGCAACCATGCGAAGGACATAACCGACACGGCAACCGGATATTTCATGGGGAATCCCATCACATACTCCAATACGGGCGAGCAGGACATTGATCCGCTGCTGAAGGCATTTGATGATGCCAATATTGATGATGTGGACAGTGAAAACGCCTTGGAGGCTTCCATGCTGGGCCTCACATATGAGTATGTATATGCAAAAGAGGGGCAGAGCACACCAACCTCAAAGAATATCTCAGCGCTGCATACCTTCATGATTTATGATGATACCATTGAGGAGAATGAACTGGCAGGCGTTTACTATTACCCGAAGAAAAATGATGCCAAGGAAGTTGTGAAGTGGGTGGCCACGGTAGTGACAGCAAACTATAAATATCAGCTCAATATTGAAAACTCCCCGGATGTAGAGGGCACGATAAATGAAAAACCCGAGCCTCATTATTTTGGGGAAGTGCCTATTATTGAATACCTGAACAATAAGGGGGGCATTGGAGATTTTGAGCAGCAAATCCCGTTGATAGATGCCTATAACACCCTGATGAGTGACCGGGTAAACGATAAGGAGCAGTTTATTGATGCTCTTTTAGTGCTGTATGGATCTATCTTGGGAGATGATGAGGAAGAAACCAGCGAGGCAGCCAAGAAACTCCGAGAGGAGAAGCTCTTGGAGCTCCCGGTGGATGCAAAAGCCGAGTATCTCACCCGGCAGATGGATGAAAATGGCGTGGAAATACTTAGGAAGGCAATAAAAGAGGATATTTATATGTTTTCCCACGTTCCAAACCTTTCTGATGAGAATTTTGTTGGCAACTCTTCAGGCGTGGCAATGGAGTACAAGCTGCTGGGGCTTGAAATGCTCACCAAAGTAAAGGAGAGGAACTACAAGAAGGGCCTCAGAAAGAGGATCAGGCTGTATTGCAATTTCCTTGGAATGAAGGCTATTGCGTTAGAGGCTGGCTCCATCATTCCATCCTTTAGCAGATCCCTTCCTAAAAATCTTCAGGAGCTTGCGGGTATCGTATACAACCTGAAAGATGTGGTATCTATGAAAACCCTGCTGAAGCTACTGCCATTTGTGGAGGATCCTGATTTTGAGATTGAAGAGGTACAAAAGCAGGCAGATGAAAGCATCAAACGGCAGCAGGCGTTATTTAGCAGCAATCCGAACACTCCACCTCCTGATCAGGTAGATTTGGATAGCGAGGATGAAGAGGAAGGCGTGACCGGTAAAGAGGAGAAAAAGCCTGCTGAAGAGAAGAAAGAGTGATGTAAATGGGATATTGGGAGAACCGGCAGGCTCAGATCATGTATGAGCAGATGGAGGATGCTGAGAAAGTTGCCCGAGAACTGGCCGACATATACGCCAAAGCCACAAGAGAGCTCAATTACCAAATAGGAGAGATATTTGATAGATTTACAGATAAACATAATTTGACAGAGGATGAAGCCCGGAGGCTGCTTGGCATGATGAAGGATCCTGCTGATATAGCAACTCTCCGGGAGGCATTGGCCAAAGATCCCCAAAATGCCGCATTGCTGGCAGAGCTGGAAAGTCCGGCATACAGAGCCCGAATTGAGAGGCTGGAAAATCTGCAAAATGAGATTGATCGAATGATGCAGGAAATATATGGTCAAGAGAAAATGGTAACATCAGAACATTATGCCAATGTATTCTATAATTCCTATTACCGAGGCATTTATGAGATACAAAGGCAAGCAGGCTTTCAATTTTCTTTTTCCGCTGTGGATCCTCAGATGCTTAATCAGATGCTTGCAATGGAGTGGGCCGGTGCAAACTACTCCTCACGAATATGGGGCAACACAGAGGCATTGGCCAAAGACCTGAAGGAGCAGCTTGTATTAGGGTATCTTACCGGGAAACCGGAGGCAGATATGGCCGCAGAGATAGCAAATAAATTTGGCGTTGCCAATTATAAAGCCCGGAGGCTTGTAAGGACAGAGAGCAATTTTCAATCAGCTCAGGCGCAGCTTTGCTCCTATGAGGAGGCAGATGTTGAAAAATATATGATTGTGGCCACGCTGGATCTGAAAACCTCAGAGATATGCCGGGAAATGGATGGAAAAATCTTCCCGGTAAAAGAGGCAAAGGTGGGCGTGAATATCAATCCATTCCACCCATTTTGCCGCACCACCAACGTGGCAGCATTTGATGATGACGATCTGAGCACTCTGAAAAGGAGAACCCGGGATCCGGTGACGGGAGAAAGAAAGCTCATCCCGGCTGATACGAATTATAAAAGATGGTATCAGCAAAATGTAGCCAACAATCCGAAGGCTCAGGCAGCAGAAAAGGCGGTTAAGAATTGGAGTGCCGACACCAAGCAATATGAGGCATACAAAAAGCTCATTGAGAAAAAGCACATTGGGAAAACATTGGCAGATTTTCAGGAAATGAAGTACACAAAGCCGGAGTTTTATGATATGCTTAAAACGGACTATCGGAGAAGGAACAACCTCAGGCTCCACCCTGAGAAAGCCCTTCCTGAGATGCCAACCACTAATTTGCCCGAGCCAAAGTTTACCAAGTATCTATTTGGGGGAGAGAACCCGGATGGACTTGCAAAGGGAGCTGCATTTGAGAGCCGGTTGGGTTACAATGCGGATAATTGGAAAGAACTGCAAAGAGAAATAAAGGCGGCAGCGCCTAAATATCCAGCCACAATCAAAGGCTCAAATGAGTATGGCGTGAATTATGAGCAAAAAATTATACTGTATGGCAAGAACGGAACGCCTGCTAATGTAGTGGTTGCATGGTTCAAAGACATAGAAAAAGATGAGATGAGAATGGTATCAGCATATATCAAGGAGGTGTGAGCGTGTATAAAGAATTTGATAGAGTGAAATTAAAAGATGGCCGCATTGGAACGGTGATGGATCACGCTGGCCCGGATTACGTGGTTGATGTGGGAGAATCTGAGGAGGATTACGATACCATCATGGTAAAGCCTGAGGAAATCGAAGGCAAAGCGGAATAAAAAAGAATAATTTTGACAATCAGCATCATGCAGCAGTGCATGGTGCTTTTTTGTACCCATTTTTTAGAAAGGAGGAGCACCATGAAATTATGTGAAACAGTTGAGGGAATGAATAGCCCGGATTACAAGGAGCGCTTTATTGCAGAATATCAGCAGCTTGCCATCCGATACAACGGATTAAAGGCAATGCTTGATAAATGGGATAAAGGAGAATTGAATTTTAGCCCTACGTGCCCGAGAAGCACATACAATATGCAGATCAAAGCAATGACAGATTATCTTGCAGTGCTTGAAGCAAGGGCGCTGATGGAACACATTGAGTTGCCTCTTGTGGAGTAGAAAGGCGGTGATCCTTTTTATCTCCCCGGCTGAGGGTTAGAAGGCCCGCTCTGAGAGCCTCAGGAGAGCGTTAAAATATCGGAGGCAATAAAATAATCAATAGCGAACCCACGGGGCCAATCTGAGGCAATATGGGGGCGTGAAGGAGGATAAAATGAAGTATATGAACAATCGTTATGGATGCAGCAGAATATTTGGCAATGCAAGATGCAAAACGCCTATGAATTTACAGCTTTTTGCAGAACCGGATGGCAATGGCGGTGGAGCCGGTGGTGGTGCCGGAGATGCCGGTGGGGCAGCAGGCGGCGAAGGTAGCGAACCCGGAGGAGCAGGAACCGGAGAAGGAGGGGGAGGCAATCAGGGCGCACAGAGCTTTGATGATTTCCTGAAAAATCCTGCAAATCAATCTGAATTTGATAAGAGAGTGGCAAAGGCTTTGGAAACGCAGAAAGCAAAGCTCACCGCAGATATTAACTCTCAGATTGAGAATGCAAGAACCGAGGCAGAGAAATTGGCCAAGATGAATGCAGAGCAGAAAACTCAGTATGAAAGAGAGAAAAAAGATCAGGAACTCTCCAAGAGAGAGGCAGAGTTGACAGCAAGAGAGCTGAAGGCAACTGCAAAAGAAACTCTTGTGAGCAAGGGCCTTCCTGCATCTTTAGCTGATGTACTCAATTATGAGAATGCTGAGGCTTGTAACAAATCCATTGAAGCTGTTGAGGCGGCTTTCCGTGAAGCTGTGGCGGCAGGCGTGGATGAGAAGCTCAGAGGCGGCAAACCGCCCAAGAAGGCACCGGATGGCACGCAGCTCTACACCAAGGAGCAGATTGAGGCCATGACACCGGAAGAAATCAATAAAAATTGGGATGCTGTTCAGGCATCTATGAAAAAAATGAGCTGATAAGGAGGAAAAAATAATATGTCAGTAACAAATTTTATCCCTACAATTTGGAGTGCCCGACTTTTGGAGCACTTAAATAAAACCCATGTATATGCCGCTCTTGTAAACAGAGATTATGAGGGCGAGATCAAAAATTTTGGTGATACCGTGAAGATCAACCAGCTTGGTCGTGTAACCATCAAGGACTACACAAAAGGAAAGGATATTGACGATCCCGAAGATCTGAGCGGTGATCAGACCATCCTCGCCATTGATCAGGGAAAATACTTCAACTTTTCCATTGATGATGTGGATAAGGCTCAGGTAAATCCTAAGCTGATGGATGGAGCCATGCAGGAAAGCGCATACGGCATGAATGATGTTACAGATCTGTTTTTGGCAAATCTGATGGCTGTAAATGCTCAGAACAATGGAAGTTTAGGAACGGATGAGAGCCCGATTGTTCCCACCAAGAATGATGCCTATGATTATCTTGTGGATTTAGGTACAGACCTCACAGAGAAGAACGTGCCTATGCAGGGCCGTTGGGTAGTAGTACCGGCGTGGTTCCATGGCCTGCTCTTAAAGGATCAGCGCTTTGTTGGCAATGGTACGGATTACAACAAGGCTATTTTGCAGGGCGGTGAAGTCGGAACGGCAGCAGGCTTCAGAGTATGGTTATCCAACAACGTACCGAACACCGAGGGCACCAAGTACAAGCTGATTGCCGGTACAAACAGAGGTGGATCCTATGCAGAGCAGATCCTCAAAACAGAGGCATACAGACCTGAGAAGAGATTCTCTGATGCTGTTAAGGGCCTGCACGTTTATGGCGGCAAGATCGTACAGCCCAAGTGCTTATCCGTTGCAACCATGAACAAGAAATAATGATGAGGAGGTAAGCTGATATGTGGATCCGAAATAAAGTGACCAATACACTTCAGGAAATCCACAACGCAGATGTGATCAAGATCTGCAAAAAGGAACCTGAAAAGTATGAGTTATCTGAGGAATATCCCGGAGATAACAAGGAAGTGAAGGCAGCAGCTCAGGCGGCAGCAGAGAAGAAAACCAAAGAGGAAGCAGAAAAGGCAGCCAAGGAGGCAGAGGCAAAAGCCAAAGCTGAAGAGGCAGCCAAGAAAGCTGAGGAAGAGGCGGCTCAGGCAGCAGCTCAGGCGGCAGCAGGCGTGGAGGGAGCTGGCAGTGATACCACCCCGGAAGATTACGCCAACATGAAAATTAACGATCTGAGAAAGATTGCCAAAGAAAAGGGTATTCAGGGCTACAACAATATGGATAAAGCCACTCTTGTTGCAGTAATTCAGGCACACTAAAGCCTGAGGAACGGAGGCAACAATGGCAGAAACCATATGGAATGATTTGAGCATCCTGAAAAAGCTCACTGGGGAGAGTGATGAAGAATTACTCTCCCTTTTGCTGCTTATGGCAGAGGAGAAGCTCTTGGAGCTCACAAACAGAACCAAGATGATCCCAAAGCTCACGGCGGCAAAAAGGAATTGGGCTGTAATTGCATATAACCGTTTGGGTATGGAGGGCGAAAGCTCACGAAGCCAAGGCGGCATATCCTCAGCATTCATTGAGATTCCAAAGGAAATTGAGGAGGCAATCAGGGCCAACCGAATTGCAAGAGTTGGAGGAAAGGTGCATGAGAAAACCAAGGATCAGGATCAGGAGGAATCTGCTGAAACCGTATCATCTCAGAAGGCGGCAGCCGGGAAAGGATAAAGAGGGCGGCAGTATAGTGGATTATGCCGAAGCAGTACCGATTGAGGCAGCAATTTGGGCCGCAGGCGGCAAAATTCAGGCTGAAATGTATGGAGAAAGGCTTGCGTACATGAAAAATATGCATTATGAAGGCAACGAAACCATGCAGGAAGGTGATGGAATATGCGTGAATGTAGGCCCGGAAGATCCACCGGATTACAAGGTTGTTGCAATCAATGATGATTTCATCCCGACACAGATCACACTGGAAAGGATTTGATGCTATGGCAGCAGTAAAAGGCGCAGAGAAGCTCATGAGGCAACTCAATAATTTGGGGAATATCAGCCCGGTTTTAGAGAAGGCAATGCGAAAAGAAACGCTCAGGGTACAGAGAAATGCCGTATTGCTTTGCCCGGTAAACCACGGAGAACTCCGGCAGACCATAAAAACCAAAGTGGAAGCTACGGAGGGGATGGTTGTTGGAACGGTCTACACCAATAACAAACACGCTGCATATGTGGAGTTTGGAACCGGGCCGGTTGGGGAGGCGAACCACGAAGGTATTTCCCCGGAAGTAAACCCGGTATATTCATCAAAAGATGGTTGGTGGTTCCCTGAACGTGGCAAGGATGGCAAGCGAAATGTTACGCCTGAAGATGCCGCAAAATATCATTGGCCGAGCATGACCGCCGAAGATGGGAATAAGCTGTATTTTACTCATGGCCAACCGGCACAACCTTTCATGTACCCAGCGCTGAAGGGGATGGAGGATATTGTGTGCATGAACCTGAGCGCAGCTCTTGTGGCCGGAATTGAGAAAGTTTAGGAGGCAATCAGATGATCAATGTAAAAGATCAGGTATACGCTGCAATTAAAGATATTGCAGTAAATGTGGGAGATACATACCCAACAAATTGGGCCGAGCTCCCGGCTATTCAGTACACGGAAGAGGATAACTCCGTATATGAGAGAACCGGAAAGGGAGAAACCAAATCTCATCTTCAGTACCGGATAGATATTTGGCACAACAGATCCACATCAGAATATGCCATTGCCGTGGATGCGGCTCTCTCAAAGCTGGGGCTTGTGCGTACAATGTGCATGGATGTTCCTGATCCGTCACAGTTAAAGCATAAGCAGATGCGCTATGAGGGAATTATTGATGTGGAGAATGAAAGAGTATATTTCAACAAATAAGGAGGTAAAAAGCAAATGTTAGCGAATGGCACAAAATTTGGCTATAAAGAAAAAGGAGCATCAGGAGATTATACCGACATTTCCGAAGATCTGAAGGAAACCCCGGAGCTTGGTGGAGAGCCTGAAATGGTAGATAATAGCGGGCTCAACGATAAAAATAAGAGAAATGAGCCGGGCATCTCTGATCTTGGAGATCTGACTTATAAATTCAGGTATACAGACAACACAGAAGTAAATACGGTGCAGAGAGTAATGCAGGGAGCACAGAACGAAAATAGAGTGCTCTCTTTCTGTGAAACCCTGCCCGATGGCACCAAGTTTGAGTATGATGCGATTCCGAGCGTTAAGGTAACCGGCGGTACGTTAAACAATCCGCTGGAGGTAAATGTAAAAATGGCGGTACAGAGTGATATGAATATCACATACCCTACAGCATAAAAGAAATAGGAGGATAAAAAGATGGGATTTTTTGACAATTACAAGGATAAGAACGTGGCAGCAGTAGAGGCGGCAACTCAGGACACAGAGGCACCGGAAGGGGCAGAGGCAACCAAAGAAGAGGAAAAGGTTGTTGAAATGCCGAAGAAAAAGCCCTTTGCCATTTGGAATGTGAAGGGAGAAGATTACAAGATGGTTTTAGGCACTCAGGATATTGTGGCACTGGAAAGCAAGTATAAAACCAATCTCATGAATATCATGGGAGCGGGAAATGCCGGGATGCCTGCATTGTCGGTGATGCTGGATGTGGCTCATGCAGCCCTGAAGAAATTCCACCACGGGATCTCCAAAGATACTGTTATAACCATGTTTGATCAGTACATCAAGGAAGGCGGCTCACAGCTTAACTTTTATACAGAGGTTTATATGCAGATCTTTCAGGTGAGCGGTTTTTTCTCAGTTTCTCTCACCAATCAGATGCAGAGCGCATTGGAGGATGCCAAGGAAGTGCTGTAAAAGAACCTGAAACAGTAACGGAAACAATCATGGGCTTATACCCTTTATTTTTGGATATGGGGTATGAGCCCTCTTTGTTTTGGATCCTAAGCCTTCAGGAGATCAATGATCTCATGGAAAGCTATGCCCGGAAAGAGGAACGGAGGAGAAAAGAGAAAGAGGCTGATATAAGAGATCAGGCAATGCTCCTCTATAACCATGCAATGCAGTGTGCGGATGCAATGGCGGCAATCATGCCGGGCAACCAAGAGCATAAGAGAATCTCATTGGGAGAGTATTACCCTGAATTGTTCCCGGGCCTGAAGGAAGCTGAAGAGAAAGCACGTATTGAGAAAGAGCTGGCAGTGCATAAGGCGAGAATGAAGGCATACGCAGAGGCGAACAACGCAGCACGAAGGAAGGCGGGTGAGAATAACGGAAGGAATGACACTTGAAAAGCTGCAAGTGATTATTCAGGCACAAACCAAGGAATACATGGAGGCCATGAATAAAGTACAGCAGCAGACAGCAAGCACCACCAAGAAAGTGGAGGGCTATGTTGGAAAAATAAAGAGTGCATTCGGGAAAATAGGAAGAGTTTTGGGGATCGCCCTATCAGTGGCGGCAATAGTAAATTTTGGAAAACAATGCATTGAGCTGGGCTCAGACCTTCAGGAAGTGCAGAACGTTGTTGATGTTACGTTTGGAGGGATGAGCAGCACCATAGATGAATTTGCTCAGAACGCCATTGAGCAGTTTGGGCTTTCTGAGCTTGCAGCAAAGCAGTACAGCTCCACAATGGGGGCTATGCTGAAATCAATGGGATTTTCAACCCAAGCGGCAGCAGATATGAGCATGGAGCTCACGGGGCTAGCCGGAGATATGGCATCATTTTACAATTTGAGTGGTGATGATGCGTTTGCAAAGATCCGGGCCGGTATATCGGGAGAAACGGAGCCTCTGAAGCAGCTTGGTATCAATTTGAGCGTGGCCAATTTGGAGCAGTTTGCTCTCACTCAGGGCATGAATAAATCATACTCTGCCATGACACAGCAAGAGCAGGCCTTACTCAGATACAATTATTTGCTCTCTGTCACATCAGATGCTCAGGGAGATTTTGCGAGAACCTCAGACAGTTGGGCCAATCAGACAAGGATCCTTGCTGAGCGGTTTAATTTACTGAAGGCAGCCATTGGCCAAGGCCTGATCAATGTATTTACTCCGGTTTTGCGGGTACTCAATCAGGTAATTGCAAAATTAGCAGAGGCGGCCAAGGCCTTCCAACGCTTCACGGAGATAATAACGGGGAAGAAAAGCCAAACCAACAACATGAGTGGCGTGGCCACAAATACAGAAAATGCCACAGCGGCCATGGGAGGCCTCACCAGCGCAACGAATAAAGCGGGAGGGGCAGCCAAGAAGGCTGAGGAGGCATTTCACGGGCTTTTGGGATTTGATGAGATAAATGCACTCACAAAGGCGCAAGACAGCTCAGAGAGTGGCTCAGACACCTCAGGGGGCGGCCTGGACGATATGAGCGGATTCGTAGATGATACTGCTCAGGAAACGGATCAAGAACTTAATCCCGTGCTCCAAAAGCTCATTGATAAGCTGAAGGAGCTGAGAGATCTCTTCAAGGAAGGATTTAAGGCTGGACTTGGGGATGTAACGCTGGAACCCCTAAAAAATGCAATAGAAGGAATAAAAACCAGCCTGAAAGAAATATTTACAGATCCGGGAGTTTTGAAGGCGGCAGATAATTGGGCCAATACGGTTGCCTATGCATTGGGGCAGATAACCGGAGCGGTGGCAAGTATCGGCATAACCATAGCCACAAACCTCTTTGGAGGGCTCAACAAATATTTGGAGAGCAACAAGGATCTGATAAAGCAGCGCCTCATCAATATGTTTGACATATCGGCAGAGATATGGGCTATTCGAGGGAATTTTGCTCAGGCATTTGCCAATATCTTTTCTGCATTCGGAGGAGAGAACGGGCAAAGAGTAACCGCAGCCCTGATCGGAATATTTGCAAACGCTTGGATGGGCGTAAATGAGCTATGCATGAAGGCAGCCCGTGATGTGATGGATGTGATTACAAGGCCATTCATTGATAATCAGGCGGCACTGAAGCAGGCTCTTGATGATACTCTTGGAGTAATAGCCACAACCTTGGAAACAATCAAGGGAGTGGTGGATGAAACGGTTTCAAAGGCCTCAGAGGTGTATGATGCACACCTGAAGCCAATGTTTGATGCGCTGGCCACGGGGCTGAGCTCCATTACGGCAACAATAACAGAGGCATATCAAACCTATATTTTGCCGGTGCTGGATGGATTGAATGAGAAGTTTGGAACCTTCATGAATCAGCACTTGCAACCAATGATAAATAAATTTTTAGAGCTGATCGGAACGCTTGCAGATGGAATCGCTAAAATATGGAATGAGCTTCTTGTGCCGTTCTTTAATTGGTACATTCAAAATGTGGCCCCAATCGTAGCGGAAAGGCTGGAATACATTGGAAGCATACTGCTCACAGTATTTGGGGTTGTAGCAGATGTGATTGGTGGGATATTTGATGCGCTTGGCGGCTTAATAGATTTCATTGTGGGCGTATTCACCGGAGATTGGCAGCAGGCATGGGATGGCATCAAGGCATTTTTCAAAGGGATTTGGGATGCCATATATGCGATCATATCAACCGTATGGAATGCTATTTATTCGGTGGTTAGCTCAGTAATATCCGCAGTGAGTACGGTGATCAGCTCCGTGCTGAATGTTATAAAAACGGTATTCAGTACAATTTTCACAAGCATAAAAACCACAGTAACCACAATATTTAATGCGATAAGGTCAACTATAACAATGGTGTTGGCCACAATCCAAACTGGAATAAGTACAGCGCTGAACACGGTAAAAACAATATTCAGCACAGTTTTCACAAGCATAAAAACCACAGTAACCACCATTTTCAACTCCATGTGGAGCACCATAAAAGGCGTGATCAATTCCATCATTGGAGGAGTGGAAGGCATGGCAAACGCCGTTGTAAACGGCATCAATACAGTAATTAAGGCCATGAACAATCTGAGCTTTGAAATTCCTGATTGGGTGCCGGACATGGGAGGCAAAACCTTTGGCTTTAATATCCCGACACTGAGCACGGTATCTCTGCCAAGGCTGGCCATGGGCGGCGTTGTAGATGGCGCAACCCCTCTGATCGCAGGCGAGGCCGGAAAAGAGGCTATTGTGCCGCTTGAAAAAAATACCGGTTGGATGGATCAGATAGCAAACCGATTGGGAGAGATGATTGTTGGCAGCCTGAATGGCTTCTTTGAGATGTTTGAGGGCACCGGCAGCGAAGATTGGCAGACCATCACCACAGTGGTGCAGATTGATGGCAGAACACTTGTGGAACAAACCGACAAGGTAAGACGAAGGAAGGGCTATGAAATGAGCCCGGCATAAAGGAGGGAGAACCACATGGCGGCAAGAAGCAACACCGGGATCCTGATTGTGGAGGGAATCTCCCTCCCGGATCCTTCAGAAATGACACCTTCAGATTATGACATTTCGGACAGTGATAGAAATGCAAACGGGAAAATGATCACTCAGATCATCCGGGAGGATGTGCATAAGCTGGAATGTAAATGGAGCAAATTGGAGGTTGCGGAGTATTTGCTGATCCGAAGGGCAATAAAGAAAAAATTCGGCATATCAGTACAATATTTCTGCCCGGACACCGGGGAAAAAGGAACACTCATCATGTATGCCGGAGATCGAAAAACCCCAATCCTATATTTTAAAGGGTGGGAGGATGGAAAACCGGTATACAAAAATGTTTCATTGAATTTTATAGAAATGTAGGTGAAGCAGATGCAATATGTAAGCACAGAGTACAAAGATGCCATGAAGCAGCTTGCAAGAAACAAATCCTATATGAAAATCAATATAGGCCTGATCAATCAGAAAGCTCAGGAAAACTCCGTTGTGCAGCCGGGAGGTTTCACATACTTTTCAAACCTGAAAAAGCCGCTTGACAATGAGAGCGTAAGCAAGAAATACGCTACTTTTGAGAGGGGTTATACGCAAGCAGATGGCTCAAAATATTTTCTGCCCCGGGAGCGCCCCGGGGCAAATTATTATAATGCCGGGATAGTTACAGAGGCACTCTGCAAGGATGGAAAACAGCCGAGTATGCTGATCAAATTCAAAACAGAGGATCCGGTGGATATAAAAGGCCTCACAATTCAATTTGGAGAGCTTTACCCGGTAGAGTTTACGGTGGAAACGGATGAAAAGACCGTGAGCATTGAGAATGATGGAACACTTTGCAGGACAGAGGAAACCTTTAACAATGCAACCTATATGAGAATCACGGCTAAAAAGATGCTAAAGGGCAATGCACGGCTGAGGATAGAAACACTCACTTTTGGCATTGGCATTGTGATGGATAATGAGAAGATAGTGAGTGCGAACCTGAAAAGCATTATTTCCCCGATTTCTGAAAGCCTTCCGGCCATTGATTTTGATGTAACTATTGAAAACATGGATAAATACTACAATGTGGATAATGCGGATAGTGCAATCCAATACATGAGCACCGGGCAAGAGTTAGAGGTGCATTATGGCTATACCCTGAATAATGGAGATGTGGAATGGGTAAAAGGCGGCACGCTATACATGAAAGATTGGAGTGCGGATGATACTCAGGCCAAGTTTCAGGCAGTGGATATTTTTGAGTATATGCAGGATGAGTATAAAAGGGGAGAGTACAAGCCTCAGGGCATTTCACTTTATGATTTAGCCATAGATGTATTTCAGGATGCCGGGATTGTAAAGGATAAATATTGGGTAGATCCTCACCTGAAGGATATTATTGTGTATAATCCGCTCCCGGTAGTGATGCATAAGGAATGTTTACAGCTCATTGCCAATGCCGGGAGAAGCGTGGTGATGCAGAGCCGGGATGGCGTGATAATGCTAAAAACTTCATACGTGCCGGATGTAAGCATTGCGGCTAATCAGGCAGCTCCATACGGAGATATACAAAAGGTGCTCCAAACAGTACCGTATAGTGAATATGCCTCTTTTGAGCGCAGCTATACCAAGGCAGACGGAAAGCAATATTTTCTGCCAAGAGGGCAAAATTATATGGATGCAGGGTATGTGAGCGCCTCCATAGGGGATGAGAACGGGCAATTTGATGAAAACCCGGTGATCACCTTCTCAATGGAAAGCGCATACACCTTTTACAACATGAATCTGATGTTTGGAACGGTGTGGCCGGAGGAGTTTCTGATAAGAACATATAACAACGGCCAAAAAATAGGCACCTACCGAAGCAAGGCGGTGAGGCAAACCACAGTGGTGAATTATACCTTTGTGGATGTTGATAAAATTGAGATCGAATTTACAAGGGCAGCACCATTTAACAGGATCCACCTGAAGAGAGTGGAATTTGGAGAAGCAACGGATTACAACCTGACATATGACGATCTGAAGAAAACACCAAGCGGAACGAAGCTGGAAAAGGTGAAAGAGGTGAGGGTGATCCGCACCATTTACACCAAGGGAACGGAGCTGAAAGATGTTACCACCGAAGAGATCACGCTCCCGACCAAACAGATCTCCTATGAGTTTGGATTTAACAATGCGGTGCATGATTTGAGTGTGTGTTGCCTGATTGATGATGTGGAATTTGAGTGCGGGGCTGTAATTGAGCAGATAGGCTCCTATTATTGCAAAGTAACCATCACGGATCCACCGACAACACCCACGGATGTTGTGCTGACTATCAGAGGTTATGAGTATGGAATTTCTACCACACAAACAACCACGAAACTGAATAATACTGGCAGCATTAAAACATGGGATAATCCGCTAATCAGTTCAGAAACGGATGCGGCAAACCTTGTGGAGTGGGTTGGAGCGTATTACGCAGCGGAAAATGAGTATGATTTGGAATACAGAGGAGATCCGGTGTTGGATTGCAATGATCTCATATATTTGGAGAGCCGGGTGGTGGATGATCTTATGGTGAGAGTAGAGGAAACAGATCTGAAGTACACCGGAAGCCTCAGCGGCAAATTAAAGGCAAGGAGGGAGAAATGATGTGGCAGCAGCCAAAAACTGATTGGCAGGCAGAGGATGATGTGCTATGCAGTGATTACAACCGCATAAAAGGAAACATTGAATTTCTGAAGGAATTGGCCTACACACTGTATTTTCCATTTCCACTTGAAGATATGGGAGAGGATAAAGCAGAGGAAGAGTACCCATATGCAGATGAAATCAACCGAATTGCGGATAATTTGGAGCTGCTGGCAGCAGGCAGCTATCATGTGGATGTTGGTACAAAAATCGTATATGAAGAAAATGGGCCATACATAGCCTATGGGGATTTGAACCGCATTGAGAGCGCAATCCTGCAACTTTATGAAAATATGAACCGGATAAAAGCGGTTAAAGGGCGGCTTCCTTTCCGGTTAGGAACAAGGAGGGATCCATTTTGATAGTTTTACCGATTAACCTCAAAGATGATGATTATGAGGGAGAAAAAAAGTGGGAGCAGAACATCAATGATGATGGTACAAGCTCTTTCAAAGATGTAACAGAATACAAAGAGAAGGGCTCTGATTTCGGAGCCACAGAGGTGAATAAGATCCACGCAGGGATCATGGGATTTGTTTCAGGCAAGACCACCTTCAATGATGATGGTAGTATTTTGGAAGTGGATGCATGGGGTAATAAGAAAAAGACCACCTTCAATGATGATGGCACCATTTTTGAGGCATTATATGATGCCAATGATACCTATTTAGGAGGGAAAACAACCACATTTATTGAAAATGGAGTGAAAGAGGAGGTAATAATGGCATGAGTTGGCCCGAAGTACAATATATTTTAGACAATATTCACGGAGGCATAGCCCCCAGCAATATGAAGATGTTCAGCGTGCAGCCCGTAGATGGCGGCGCAAAAATCCGGTTTACAGAGCCGGGAGATACTGTGGTGGAGAGCCAAACGCTCTGCACATGGAAAGGAACAAAGATTGTTATGAAAGAAGGCACCGGGCCCATTCAGAATGAAAAGGATGGCACGGTGCTTTTAGATTGCACGGAGGCGGGCAAATACACATCAGATCCTTTCATTGTGGAGGGGCTCACCAATGATACACCATACACATTTGCTGCATTTTCATACAGCGATCAGGGCATGGTAAACAGAAATTTGACCAATCAGATCACGGCAACACCTCAGGCGTATATCCTGCTGGGCTTCAAAATCAATAAAAATGACAGCAATCCGGCAACGAGAATCACATATACAGAGATGGCGGTTGGCCATACTCCGGCCAAGGTAAACCTGAGCACCGGTGAGTTTTCTTATGGTGATTTTGGAGGGTATTGGTTTGTAACAGAAAACAAGCCGTATATGGTACGCTCAAACGGGCAGGCGGCCTATGAGCTGGATCCTGATGATTACACCAAAAAGAAAGATGGAAGTGCCTCAGATATTTCCAACACATCATTTGACGGAAACGCCATGGCAAAAATCCCGTTGGTATGGCTGAAGCAGTGGCAGGATGATAACTACGAATATTGTAATATTTGCAATGTGCAGTTAGATAATACATACCGGGCAGATGCTTTCATGAGATCAGATGGATCCATAATGGATTATATTTGGCTCTCATGCTTTGATGGCTCCTTGATTAGCAGCAAAGTAAGATCTCTTAAAGGGCAAACCACTATGAACACACAGACGGGAACCAATGAGATCACCTATGCAAAGGCAAACGGAGATTTATGGTATACCCGAACATGGAGCCAAAGAAATCTCATCAATATGCTGCTCTTGCTTATGGGAAGAAATGAAAATACTCAGGAAGTATACGGATATGGCCATTATACCGGAGGCTCTCAGGCATCCAACCTCCTGAAAACCGGAACACTTTCAGACAAGGGCCAATTCTGTGGATATTCTGCAAGCGGAAAGGCTATGAAAGTATTTCACATTGAGAATTGGTGGGGCAATGCATGGGAGAGAATTGCAGGCCTGATGTATGTATCGGGAACAATCAGAACGAAAATGAGCCCGCCATACAATACAACCGGTGACGGGTACACCAACACCGGAGTGACCATGGGCGGTACTTCAGGCGGGTATTGTTCCGTTACCAAAATGACAGAAAACGGAAGATTGCCGGTGACAATGAGCGGATCAGAAACAACGTACACTTGTGATGGCGGTTGGTTCAATGCAAGTCAGGTGGATTATGCGCTTGTGGGTGGCGGCTGCGACGATGGGCTCCGTGTGGGCGCTTCTTGCGTGCATTTGTACAATCTCGTGTCTGATTCCGGCTGGGCCTTTGGCGCTGCCCTTTCTTGTGAACAGCCTGCCGCCTAAGCGGCTCAGGGGGTTTGGGGGCTTTCCCCCATATAAACCTCAATAAATAGAAATGTAAAGGAGTATATCATCTTTTTAGGGGTTCGGGTGTGCGTGCGGCGTTTCTCCGTGCTCTCCGGGCGCTTGTGGGTGGCAACTGCAACAATGGGCTCCATGTGGGCGCTTCTTGCGTGAATTTGAACAATCTCGTGTCTAATTCCAACTGGAACATTGGCGCTGCCTCATTCTTATCATAATGGAACATTAACCAAGCACACCCTTATCCTACACCGCAGGCGTTTGAAATAACGCTAACCAGTGGAAATTGAACCGATAAAGGCAGGGCTCAGTAAGCGAAAGCCAACCAGCCCTGAGGTGATAAGAAAGAAACCTGAATGAAAAGTTTTAGAATACCAATAGATGATTTCCTCAAAGATGAGAAGGTAGAGGATGCTTTCATGGATGCCTCCAAAGGCAAAAGGAACAGAGCAGATGTGGCCGAGGTGCTCAACAACTTGGAGGAACACACCGAAATCCTTCAGGAAATGTTATACAATGGGAAGTTTGTGCCCCCGATACATGAGGATGTGGTAATCAATGAGAGAAACTACCAAAAAGAGAGAACCATCCGAAAGCCGGATTATAAATATGAGCAAGTGGTGCATCATGTAACTGTGGAGGGGATAAAGGAAAGCATTGAGCATGGTATGTATGATTACGTGCTTGGATCCGTGCCGGGCAGAGGCCCACACTTAGGGAAAAAGCACATTGAGCGCTGGATCAGAAAGGATCCAACAAATACCAAGTACGTTTTTAAGATGGATATACGCCACTTTTTCCAATCAGTAGACCACAACATCCTGAAGGCGTGGCTCAGAAAAAAGTTTAGAGATCAGTACCTTTTGGATCTCCTTTTTCTGATCATTGATGCTTGTGATATGGGGCTGGCCTTGGGGTATTACACCTCACAATGGCTTGCGAATTTTCTCTTGCAGCCATTAGATCACTACATCAAAGAAAAGCTCCACGCCAAGTACATGACACGTTATATGGATGATGTGGTTTGCTTTGGAGCAAATAAAAAGGAACTTCACAAGATGGCATTGGCAATCCAAACATATCTCAGAGAGGAGCTGCATTTAACCATGAAAGCAAATTGGCAGATTTTCCGCTTTGAGTACGAGGTGGAGGAAAAAGTTGTGATTTGCGATAGTATCAAGAATCTATATGAGTTAAGAGATGCACTCATCCGGGAGCGGATAAAATGCCGGATAAAGACCGACAAGAAAAAGAGAAAGCTCTTCATCCGAAAGGCAAGCCTCAGGAAGAAAGAGGATGCTTTTAATTGGTATGTGAGGAGATTCCATGGAACCGTTGAGGATCGGATCAGCACCTATGGCCGCCCTCTTGATTACATGGGCTTTGAATTTCACAAAAACCGCACCATCATGAGAAAAGGGATCATGATCAGGGCCGTAAGAAAGGCAACCCGGATCTATAAGAGTGAGAGAATTTGCTGGAAGCTGGCCGCCTCATTCCTTTCAAGCATGGGATGGTTTAAGCATACGGACACATACGGCGTGTATTTGGATAGGATAAAGCCATATGTATCTGTGAAATCTATGAAAAAATTAGTAAGCAAACACCAAAGGAGGGTAAACCGTGAAAATCGTATGGGTAACAGTGGAGGACTACCGGCAAACGCAGCCTGAGGCCGTTGATAAGGCATCAAGCCCAACAACCGTGTACCTCAATAAGAATGTGAAAAGGGAAACCAAGACAGATCCACAGAGCGGAGCTGAGATTGAATTTTGGAAGTGCGACAGAGCAACCATGAGCCTCTCTGAGTATGAAGAATATGAGCAGATGGCCCAACTCTTCACCATGCCGGAATATGAGGCATTAAAGGCACAAGTGACAGAGCAGCAGCTCACACTTGTTGAGGTAGCTGTAAATACGGAGTATTCCGTTTGTTTACAAGAATTATCAATGTAGAAAGGAGGTGAGCGGGTTATGGCATATAGAGCAATGGTAAAACTCATCAACAATGAGAATGTACTGTATGAGGCAGGCAAAGTGACAACAGAAGAGTATGCAGCATGGAAAGAGAACACCATGAGCAAGCTGGATGTTTTCTTGGCTTGTAATCGCATTACAGAGGATCAGTATCAGGAGCTTATGGGGATGCTGAAGTAATGAAAGAGAACAACTTCAAATGCCTGCATATCCAAGAGGGGATTTGCAAAAGGCAGATGGAGAAATGCAATGAAAAATGCAGGGAAGTTGGAAAGTGCGCTGAATGCCGGTTTTGGATGTTCACACGATCTCAAAAGCCCTGCATTTCTTGTATCAATCTGCCTGAAGAATTACGCCAACAATCACCGGGAAAGGGTGAATAATATGAGTATTGAGATTTCATTACTACTCTCTGCTATCTCTGTGAGCTCGGCCATCTTTTTCAATGCGTGGAATAAAAACCGCAATCAGAAGAAAGATGCCGGAGAGGAGATAAAAGAGGAACGGGCAGAGGCCAAGGAAACCGCTGCAAATACAACAGCTATTATGGTAAAGCTGGAAATGATGAGCAGTGATATAAAGGAGATCAAAGCAGATAACAAAGATCTCCGGGCAGAAATGAATGTTTTCAGAGAGAGGTTGGTTGCAACAGAATCCTCCCTGAAATCTTTACACAAACGGCTGAATGGAGAGTGAGAGTTTTGCATAAAACACCGGAAGAGAGAGCTTTTGAGGCAGAATTAAGAAGGATCAGGACTAAAAACCGCAAGATCCAACGAAAGAGAGCCCTGAGAGCTGAAAGAAGAAAATACCGGCTCAGAATTAAATGGCCAACACAATCCAAGCTGGGAATGTGGTACATCTTTATAAGCTGCACCGCCGTACAGATTTACTCTATGGCAGCAATGTGGCATTTTGCAGATCTTTCCCCACTGTATGCCCTTATAGGGGCAACGGTGGGCGAAGGGCTCACCTACTATGCATACACGGCCAAAGCAAAAGCAGAGAACACCACGGGCGGCATTGTGTATGAAAACTCACTGAAAAATCAAACAGAACCCTCAGAAGAGGGAGAAGGATAAGGAGGAAAGTCATGAGTGATATTATGTTATATTTGATTAAGGCGGTGATTGTGGTATCAATCACCATTGTTATGCGGTATTTTGTACCGTGGATCCGGGAGAAGATCGAAGCATCACAGTACGCATGGATTGCAAAGTGGGCTGAAACAGCCGTGAACGCTATACAGCAGACCGATTGGGATAAGAGTGGCCCGGAAAGAAAAGCAAAGGTTGTGGAACTGCTCAGAGCACTCCTGATCAAGAAAAATATTGCAATATCGGATGCAGAGCTGAATGCCATTATTGAGGCGGCAGTGTGGGCCATGAAACAGGACAAGAAAGAGGAGCGATCCTATGGCAGAATCATGGATTGCTGAAAAAGCAGCAGAGATCATATTTTCCAATGAGGGGAATTATGGATCTGTAAACAAAAATGACAATGGAGCGGTGAGCGTTGGCAAAGTGCAGTGGCATGGAAACCGTGCCTTGAACCTCCTGAGAACGATTGTGACCAAGAATTTGCAACGGGCCGGTGAAATTCTTGGGAGCGCCTTACAAGGAGAAATCTCAGCCAATCAGACCGATTGGAGCGGTAGATGCATGAGCACAGAGGAGGCAAAGAAACTGAGTATACTCCTGAGCACTATCGAAGGCAAGCAGGCGCAGGATGCGTTGGCCATTCAGGACATTACAAGTTATATCAAGAAGGGTGAGAGCTACGGGTTAAAGGATCCGGGAGCTCTCATTTATTTTTCGGATGGCGTGAACCAATATGGTGCCAATTCCTCACTATGGAAGAACATCGCCACGGATGCCCTGAAGAGTACCGGGGATGTAGAGGCTATGTATGCAGCCACCAAGAGGCGCACGAGCAAATACCTATCAAGGCGAACAATAGTATATGAAAAAATAAAAGCATTATTAAATAGGAAGAAAGAGGACAACATGGAAGGCATTACATTGAAGAGCGGCATTGCCACATACTCCGTGGCATCCGAGGGGGCGCAGAGCCTTATGATTGATGGAAAGGTATCAAATTTCAAGGTGAGAGAGTTCGCTTGCCATGATGGTTCTGATACAATCCTGATTGATGAGAAATTAGTACGGATTCTTCAGAAAGCCCGGGAGAATTTTGGAAAACCGCTGAAAATCACAAGTGCATATCGCACGGCGGCCCATAATGCAAAAGTTGGCGGGGCCTCATCATCCTATCATACCAAGGGAAGGGCGGCAGATATTACGGTGGAAGGCGTTGCAAACAAGGAGCTGGCCAAATACTTTGAGGCTCAGGGAGTGAATGGTATAGGCTTTTACAATTATTCAGGCGGCTTTGTTCATGTTGATACCCGTACCAACAAATATCTGTGGCAGCAGGACAGTAAAAACGCCAAATATTATCAGGTGAGCACGTTTGGAGCGGCACCGGCAGCAGATTTCACCACGGGAACCTATACCCTCACCACCGCAATGAAAGTGAGAACCGGCCCGGGCAGCAGCTACCCTCAGAAGCCCAAAAAGAATCTCTCAGCAGACGGGCAGAAACACGCATTTGCCAATGGTGTGCTGAAAAAAGGCACCACCGTGACGGTGAAAAAGGTTGTTCAGGATGGAGACGATTATTGGGCCCTGACACCCAGCGGATATATTGCCATGAGAATCAATGGAAATACATATATGGAAAGGAAGGGATAAACAATGGCAGAAAAGACAGAGAGCAAGAAAACAGTGATTGTGATCGGGGCATTTGGAGATGCTGGGAAGCGCAAGGAGCTTGTGAGCAAACTGAAAAAGGCAAAGTTTGATGGGGCAAAGCTCCTCAAATCAGGCCGCTTCACTTATGTGGTAGCAGGCGAGGCCGAGAAGGAAAAGGCACCGGAGCTCATTGAAAAGCTGAAGGCAGCAGGCTTTGAAGGCTATGAGCTGGCAACTAAAGGTTGACAACGAGCCCGAAAGTGGTATAATCCTCAATAAAGAAGAGGTTCGGATATAACGCCGAGTGCCTCACTAAGGTAAAGACCTCAGAAACGCTATAAAATCAACGGTTCTGAGGTTTTTTGTTTATCTGATGTTAAGTGAAAGTAACCGTTTTTATGTGGACATATTTGTCCAATTTTGTCCGCATAAAAATAAGTTTGTCCGCATTTTGTCCGCAAAATGTCCACAGTGTCTCTCAAAACGTAAAAATAGCAAAAAAACAGGATTGTATCTAAAAAAAGTACAATCCTGCAAAAATATTTACATATTCAGAGCATCTACAAGTACTGTCTGTACATCTTCTTTTTCTTCCATTACGTGATTATAAACATCAATGACAACTTTCTCTGTGTCGCCCATGAGCCGGGCGATCATCTTAATTGAAATGGCTGGAATCTTGTAGCACAGATTTGAACAATAGTTATGCTGGAATATATGTGCTGTAAGATCATTAATGACTGGGAACTTCTGACAGTAGAAGAGATTAGTGCCCGGCAGACTGTTTATGTATTGCTGCAGATATTTGGCAGCAGGAGCGGGAACCGGGACCTGCCTGAGTCCTCTGTCAGACTTTGTTTTATTTTCAATCAGAGGGTTTTTAATTGCAGGTGATGAAGGGTGTTTAATATATCATCTACGAATAGCGGTATAGATAAAAATAAATTAAATAATGAAAATGGAAATATTCCATACATAACACGAGTGATGATGGATATACGATAGGATATATAGGAAAAGAAACAAATAGTGAATCGGATGAATTGTTTGAGAGGAAGTGAGCATTTGGGTTTATTTGAATAGCAATGCTATATAAAAATAGAGTGAAATCATAGGCAGCGTCAAAATGACGGTGCCTATTTTCATATATTGAAATAACAATCCCCTCTAAGATACTTCATGGCAATAAAAAAGCAGATAGCGGGAATCGAACCCGTCTCTCCAGCTTGGGAAGCTAGCGTTCTACCGATGAACTATATCTGCATGTTTACATAAAAGATGAAACTAATACTATTATAATCTCTGGTTATAGAAATGCAAGTCATTTCATATAGAAAAGTGCAATAAAAAGTGTTGCACTTTTTTGTGCGTTATGCTATCATGTATCACAGTGACGCACAAATGTCTTTGAGCGAGAAACAAGAAATGAGAGGTACGAAAGTTTTATGGAGGGGACGAACGTATATTATGTCGTTAAGAAAGGAGCATTGCCGGAAGTACTGCTTAAGGTAGTCGAGGCAAACCGTCTGATTGATACACAGAAGGCTGCATCTGTACAGGAAGCAGTGGATATGGTCGGAATCAGCAGAAGCTCTTATTATAAATATAAAGATGATATTTTCCCATTCCATGATTCAGCACAAGGAACGACGCTGACGTTATCCTGTCAGATGAATGATGAACCTGGGCTGCTGTCAGATGTACTGAAGGTAGTAGCGGAATTCAAGGCAAATATATTGACGATTCACCAGTCCATTCCCATTAACGGGATAGCATCCTTGTCTCTGAGTATTCAGATTCTGGCGGCAACGGGAGATGTATCAGAGATGATACAGGAGATGGAGAAGAAGAACGGCGTACATAGTGTGAAGGTTCTGGCGAGAGAGTGATAAATAGGGATAAGCCCTGAATATAAACAGTAGAGGAGATATGGAATGATTAAAGCAGCGATATTTGGTTACGGTACAGTCGGAAGCGGTATATATGAGGTACTTACTAGAAACAGTGCCGTGATACAGGGAAAGCTTGGAGACAGAATCAAAGTAAAATATGTTCTGGATCTGAGAGAATTTCCTGGTGATCCGGTACAGGATGTGCTGGTGCATGATGTGAATACGATTCTGGATGATGAAGAAGTATCTATTATCTGCGAGACGATGGGTGGAGAGAAGCCGGCATATGATTTCACCAGACGCGCATTAGAGCTTGGCAAGAGCGTATGTACTTCCAACAAAGAGCTGGTAGAGAAGCATGGGGCAGAGCTTTTAAAGATTGCGCAGGAGCATCATTGCAGTTATCTTTTTGAAGCAAGTGTAGGCGGCGGTATTCCTATTATCAGACCATTATGCACCTCTCTGGCACAAGAGCATATAGAATCCATTACAGGTATTCTCAATGGTACAACGAACTATATCCTGTCCAAGATGGAGAATGAGGGAGCAGATTTTGAAACAGTGCTTAAAAGAGCACAGGAGAAGGGCTACGCTGAACGTAATCCGGAAGCTGATGTATGTGGATATGATGCAGGCCGTAAGATTGCGATTCTGACATCACTGGCATATGGTAAGAATGTGGATTTCGCAGACCTGTATGTAGAGGGAATCACACAGATTACCAGGATGGATTTTGCATATGCAAAGAAGCTTGGTACTACAATTAAGTTATTTGCCAAGAGCCAGTGCATAGATGGAAAATATTATGCAATGGTAGCTCCTTTTATGGTAACTGCTGACAATCCATTATATGCAGTACAGAATGTATTCAATGCAATTCTGGTACACGGTAATATGGTAGGTGATACAATGTATTATGGAAAAGGCGCCGGTAAGCTTGCAACAGCAAGTGCAGTCGTAGCAGATGTCATTGATTGTGCAAAACATCTGGGCAAACATGTACAGGTCATCTGGGAGGAAGACAAGCTGGAGATTTCACCGATGGATGATTTCACAAGACGTTTCTTTGTAAGAGTAAAAGGAACAGACAGAGCACAGATCACAGAGAATTTCGGTGAAGTAGAATTCATAGATTCTGTAGCAGAAGAGGAAACAGGTTTCATCACTTCTGAAATGACAGAGAAAGCATATGAGGAATGTGCAAAGAAAGCGGGCAACGTAATCAATCGCATCCGTTTTGAAAATTAAGGGCTGTATGAAAAATAAGGAAAGGTAAGGTAATTGGAAAATGAAGAAAGTAGTTAAATTCGGTGGAAGCTCACTGGCAAGCGCAGAGCAGTTCAGAAAAGTAGGTGAGATCATTCATGCAGATGAGAACAGAAAGTATGTTGTTCCATCCGCACCGGGTAAACGCTATGATGGAGATACAAAGGTAACAGATATGCTTTATGGATGCTATGATCTGGCTGAGAAGGATCATGATTTCATGAAGGAAATGACACAGATCGAGAAGCGCTATCAGGAGATCATTGATGGTCTGAATCTGGATCTGGATCTTACTAAGGAATTTGACACAATTATTGATAATTTCAAGAAAAAGGCAGGAACTAACTATGCAGCCAGCCGTGGAGAGTATCTCAACGGTATTATCATGGCAAATTATCTGGGCTATGAATTCGTTGATCCAGCAGAAGCAATCCGTTTCAATGAAGCTGGTGTCTTTGATGCAGAGCTGACACAGAAATTATTGTCCAAGAGACTTGAGAATGTAGAGAGAGCTGTTATTCCAGGTTTCTACGGCGCTATGGCTGACGGCGTAGTAAAGACTTTTTCCAGAGGTGGTTCTGATATCACAGGTTCTATCGTAGCCAAGGCTGTACAGGCTGATGTATATGAGAACTGGACAGATGTATCCGGCTTTAAGATCGCAGATCCCCGTATCATCAAGAATCCGGAAGGAATTGATATCATTACATATAGTGAATTGCGTGAATTGTCTTACATGGGTGCAACCGTACTTCATGAGGATGCTATTTTCCCGGTCAGAAAAGAAGGTATCCCTATCAATATCAAGAATACCAACGCACCGGAAGATGAGGGTACATGGATCGTAGGTAACACCTGCCAGAAATCCAAGTATGTCATTACAGGTATTGCAGGTAAGAAGGGCTTTGCTTCTATTAATATAGAAAAAGACATGATGAACTCTGAGATCGGTTTTGGACGTAAGGTACTTCAGGTATTTGAAGAGTACGGTATCTCTTTTGAGCATATGCCATCCGGTATTGATACATTAAGTGTAATGGTACATCAGTCCGAATTTGAAGCAAAAGAGCAGAATGTCCTATCCGGTATCAGCAAAGCTGTTAATCCGGATCATATTGATATTCAGTCTGATCTGGCACTGATTGCAGTTGTTGGACGTGGCATGAAAGCAACCAGAGGTACAGCAGGCCGCATCTTTGCTGCACTGGCACACGCCAATGTAAATGTCAGAATGATTGATCAGGGTTCCAGTGAGTTGAACATCATTATCGGCGTATCCAATGAAGATTTCGAAGCTGCAATCAAGGCAATTTATGCTATTTTTGTAGAAATACGTCTGTAATAGAGTGTAACTATTCAGAGCCATGCAAATTGAGTCGGAATATGCTTATTTATAAGCATATTTGACACAATTTATATGGCGATGTAACCACAATAAGCAGATAACAAGTAAACTTGTTATCCAGAAAAGCTGTGAAACAGCGATTTTGCGCATGTGGTTCTGAATAGTTACAATAGAGTGGATGTAAAAAAAGAATTGACTTTTATATAATTTTTACTTATAATGAATAAGCGTCTTCCGGTTAGGAAGACCATGCGGATATGGCGGAATTGGCAGACGCGCCAGATTTAGGTTCTGGTGGGAGACCGTGCAGGTTCAAGTCCTGTTATCCGCAGTGTAATTTGGATAGATCAAAAGGATCTATCCTTTTTTATAATCAGAAGTTTTTTAACATATTTTAATTGTTGGATAGAATATTGTTATTCATATTCAGCTTTGTTGACCGCCTTTGTTCAAAATAGTATAATAAAATATAAGAGGAATAAAGAAATGCTGGATATTATAATAAACCTGAATTATTCACGGAACAGTATCTGAACTGGTAACTGTACCATGAATCC
>OBKI01000192.1_pt1 | contig 48759 bp, 35 predicted proteins | sample 1519731 | NCBI WGS metagenome assembly OBKI01 (sample SAMN00265070, study PRJEB22529) | human gut metagenome
TTTTTGTCAAGCACTTCTTAACATAATTTTAAATTATTCTTAAAATCTGTTATGTATCTTCGCCGTGTTCATCAGCGACATTTGCTATAATATCATCATCATCCCTATCTGTCAACAAAAAAATACATTTATTTTAAATATTTTAAAATACTATTCCATATCTATTACCATATAGTTATTTCTGCCTTTTTTCTTCACCTTATATAGTACTTTATCCGCGTTATATACAAAATCAAGGATATCAAGGTTATCCTCTACTTTCGCATTTACTGCACCAAAAGAAATTGTAATCTGCGGAACTATTGGACTATACTGAAATGAAATTCGTGCTTCTCTTATATTATTTAACAGATTCTGTGCGAAACATTCTATTTCATCATTTGTCTTATTAATACCAACTATCAGAAATTCATCTCCGCCGTATCGCGCAATAAAAAACAGATTGGATGCTGTTTTCTGTAATATCTGGGCTACCTTCTGCAGGCATGCATCCCCCTGAAGATGTCCATACTGGTCATTGTATTCCTTGAAAAAGTCAATATCAAAGATAGCCATACATAATTTCTGATCGTCAACCTCTGCTATTTTGTACAGTTCACGAAATCTTCTTCGGATGCCATATCTGTTATAAATGCCGGTGAGTTCATCTACTTCACTTTCTCTGGATAATTCCCTGTTATCAGCAGTGAGTTTTGCATTTCTGGTCTTCTCATCTTCCAGTCTGCACCTGTTATCAATCGCAGTAATGACAGCCTGCTTCTTCTCCTGTTCCAGTTTCTTTTTCCATGTATAATATTCATGATATGTTTCATTCAGCTTCAGGTAATTACCAGTAGTCTCATATAACTCTATATAGGCTTCACACAACCTTACCTTATGTTTTATTATATCATTTCTCTCACACACTTCTGACAGGATATGCAGTAACTGCTCAGCTTCTCCTATATGTTTTATTTTTATCAATGCAACAAAAATATCCAGATAATCTTCAAAGCTTTCCACTTCTTCATAGGCTTCTCTTGGAAGATGCAGTGCCTTTACACAAATATCATATAGAGCCGGTTCATTTCCAAGACCAGAATAAATAACGGCGTACGCTGACATAATGCTCACTTCTGATACGCTTGTTTGTTTACCATCATATTGAGTTGTGGCGATATCCATGTATTCTTTTGCCTTTAAATAATTTTTCTCTTCAATATATTTTCCACTCATATTGATGTAAAACTGGCGTTCATCAAAAACAATGTCTTTATCTTCAATTCCCTTTTTTCTGCTGACTTTTATTCCCTGCTCAAAATACCATGCTGCGCTGGATGCATCTCCTCTATTATGTAATAATACACCAATATTATTATAGATCAGTCCCTGAAGTACGTAGTTCCCATACTGCTCTGCCAGCTCCATTGCATAGTAAAAGTAATCGAGTGCAAGAAAATCGTCTCCCTGTGTCATGTATATAATTGCTGTAATATTATAATTTTTCATCAGCAGATCATCATATCCGTATTCTTTCTGAACTTTTTCACCAATGAGCATATGTTCTATGGATTCTGCCAGTCTTCCCATGGAGAACAGAGTATCTCCCATATAAAGATGTGCATAGGAAATCTCGTACCAGTCATTTGTTTCTGCTCCGTGCTCCAATATTTCACAGCAGATATCATATGCTCTCTGCGGGTCTTTAAATCTATATTCAATTACCTGTTCACTTTTATCTTCAAAAAAATCTGTCATATCAATCCTCATTTTAAAAAGAGCTCAAAACCAGAAATCCATTCTTAGACGTTTTTTTAATTTCATAAAGCGCATGGTCTGCTGCATGAATATACTCCGAGAGCAGTGTTTTTCTTTCCGGTACTACATTAACAGCACCTATTGATACTGTAACGTACTCAGAAACTGTAGATCTTCTGTTCTTTATTGCTTTTTGTTTGAGTTTTTCTCTTATGCAGCAAATAATCTGCTCTACTTCTTCTGAATTTCTCTGTGCTATTGCAATCAGGAATTCATCACCGCCATATCTGCCTACAATTCCAGCCTTCGAAACGCTCTCCTCCAGTATCTGCGCTATCGTCTGAAGAATGTTGTCTCCTGCCGGATGTCCGTATGTATCGTTATATTCTTTGAAATAATCTACATCTACTATTGCTATGGAAAAAGACTTTTGCAGTTGTTGTGTTTCTTTGAATTTCGCTCCAACATGTCTCTTGATGCCTCTTCGGTTATAAATCTTCGTCAGCTCATCCTGCTCACTTTGACTAACCAGCATAATCTTCCTAGCTTCAATATCTGCCCGTTTATTAATTTCTTTTTGCAGTTCAATTCTTTTTTTCAGCCTTTTGACTTCTGTCTGCTTGCGGTTCTCACTCTGCTGTACATCTTTTTTATAATACATTTCATAAGCTCTGCCGGCTTTTTGTGAATCACCAAGTTTCTCATATATTTGAATCTCATATTCTGCAAGCATTACCCATTTTCCTGGAATATTCATGCCACGAAGTACAACTTCCGCTTTCTGTGCAATTTTCTCTGCTTCTTCGTATTCCTTTAACAATAGTAACGTCTCTATGATATCAAAATAATAAGAAATCCTCTGAAACTGATTATCATCCTTTTCAATCTGTTCCAATACAATCTTCAAATATTTGAGTGATTCTTCTTTATTCTGTTTCTGCTGGTAGTATGCCGCATACATGATAAGCAGCTCTGTATCATCCAGATGTTCTTCCAAATTATCTATCTGCTGTAAAATCTCCATTGCACGGTCAGGCTGCCCACGTTGCAGCTCAATACCCGCCAATTCCCTGCTGTATACATAGTCATTAAACGCAACACGCATCTTGTTTTCACTGGCTTTTTGCACAATATCATATGCCATACGTAAAGTCTCTATTGCCTTATCATATGCCTGAAATTTCCGATAAAGAAATGCTATATTTGCAAACAGTGCTCCACACATCATGTTGTCATTCATTCTGGTGGCTAACTTGATTCCTTTGAAATAATAATCAAGTGCTCCCTGTTCATCATCGGTATATGTATATATAATTCCAATGAGATTATATAACGTCAGTGAAAGTTCTTCATAGTTATTCCTGAGAGTAATATCCAGCGCTTTCTTACATTCCTGAATCGCACTGTCAAGTAATCCCATGGAAGATAAAGCATCCGCCAGATACGTTCTTGCAAATGCCTCTTCATAACGGTCTTCGCACTGTGAAAGCAAAGTAAAACATAATTCTCTTTCCTGTTCGGGTGACTCATGTCTGACAGTCAAAATCTGTTTCATTATTTCATTTTGAGTCAACATATCCAGCTCCTCACTTCCGTTTTCATTTTCCCTATGTATACAATCCTATATATTATATCAAAACAAAACTGACTTAACAATCAGGCAGCTTCTTAATTTTACAAAAAGCCGAAATACAGATTGCTCCATATCCCGGCTTCATTGACGCGTAAATTGTATTCAAACAGTGCTATATCTTACTCATCCCAGTTATGATATACTGCCTGTACATCATCATCTTCATCAAGAAGATCAAGAATTCTGTTGATGCATTTAATTGCATTCTCATCAGTTAAAGATACATAAGTCTGAGGTATCATGGTAACTTCTGCACTTGCCATAGCGATATTGTTATCAGACAGTGCCTTGTATACAGCATCAAAATCTGCTGGTGCTGTTAAAATTTCAAAGCTGTCTTCCTCTTCAGAGAAATCTTCTGCTCCTGCATCTAATGCGATCATCATAAGATCATCTGCAGTCATATCACACTCTTCTTTGTCAATAATGATCTGTCCCTTCTCATCGAACATAAAGGAAACACATCCCTGAGTACCAATGCTTCCATTGCCCTTAGTAAATGCACTTCTGACATTAGCTGCAGTTCTGTTCTTATTATCTGTAAGTGCTTCTACAATGACAGCGATACCGTTAGGTCCATATCCTTCATATGTAACATGTTCGTAATTTACCGCATTGCCATCACCAGCAGCCTTCTTAATACCTCTTTCGATTGTATCATTAGGCATGTTGTTTGCCTTTGCCTTGGCAATAACCTGTGCAAGCTTGAAGTTATTATTTGGATCCGGTCCGCCTTCTTTTACTGCAACGGCAATTTCACGTCCGATAATGGTAAATACCTTACCCTTAGCAGCGTCGTTCTTCTCTTTCTTATGCTTAATGTTTGCAAATTTTGAATGTCCTGACATTTCTATTCTCCTACCTTTTCCTTTTTAAATAAATTTACATTTTCATCTGTAGTGGTCTGTTTCTTCTCTGCTTCCGGCAATTTTGTCACAAGCACTGACTGAATTACATTCTTCTCTACTTTAAGTATCTTGAATCTATAGCCACAAGCGCTGACCTCTGTGTTCTCATGTTCATCCGGTATTCTGTCAAGCTTGGAAATCAGATAACCGTTCAGTGTATCAAACTCCGTCTCGCCAAAATCAATACCAAAACGTTCTTCCAGATCTTCCAGTTTGGTCATACCCTCAATCACATATTCGTTATTGCCTTTCTCCCTGATATGATTCTCATCTGTATCATACTCGTCCATAATATTACCGACAATCTCTTCAAGGATGTCTTCCATTGTTACCAGACCGGAGGTTTGTCCATATTCATCCATGACAATGACCATCTGGTTCTTCTGTGACTGCATACTCTTGAATAAATCGTCAATATTTTTGGTTTCAGGTACAAATACCGCCTTTCTGACCAACCCCTGAACTTTACCGATAGGTCTGTTCAGGCTTTCATCAGAAGTGTGCAGACGCATGGCATCTTTCAGATACAGAACCCCGATAATATGATCCAGATTCTCTTCATACACAGGATAACGGCTGTTGCTTTCCTGCAGCATCTGAACCAGGGCATCTTTAAAAAGCATCTCGCTGTCAAGGGCAATGATACTGTTGCGGTGCGTCATAATGTCGCTCGCCTTCTTATCCCCAAATTCAAATATATTGGTAATCATCTCAGCCTCGCTGGCCTCCAGAACACCCTGCTCATGTCCTTCATTCACCATGGAGATAATCTCTTCCTCGGTTACATCTGACTGTTCGTCTGTCGTACGCAGCCCCATAACTCTTAATAAGGCATTAGTTGATACTGCAACAATTCCTGTAAGAGGATACAGTACAGTCTTCAATCTGCCTATATGTCCGATGAATATGTAAGCCCAGGCATCAGGATACTTCTGTGCCAGCTTTCTTGGCAACAGTGTACCGAAAGTAAGCATGACATACATCAGGCAGAAAGTTGCTGCAAAAACTGCAATGATATGTATTCCTGCATCTGATATCTGATGCAGAAAGGATAACTTATTAAGCCATCCGGTAAAACAGTTGATCCATATCGGTAAATAAAAGCAGCCCATGACCAGATCGATCAATGTAGTGATCATCTGAATGGAATTCACATAAATTGTAGAGTGTTGAACTATTCCGAGAAGCGCAATAGACTTTTTGTCATTTTCTTCCTGCGCACGACGTTCAATCTCCTTCTCATTCATGAGATAAATTGCTTTACTAAAACCATACAAAATCGCTTCTATGAGCAATAACGCAAAAAACAAAACTATGGTACAGGCCGCAGCCCCGCCATCATCCATGTATTTCACTCCTTTTTAAATCCATAATAATTTAATATAGCATTACTCACAGAATCCGTCAACATATCCTTTCAACTATTTATGTAAGTTCAAGGGATATTTCCAGTGCACGGTTCACTTTTTCCATGGTAATCGTATCAAGATGACATACTTTATCTTTCAGTCTTTTCTTATCTATGGTTCTTAACTGTTCCAGTAAAATCACAGAATCCTTGACCATATCATAATTACCTGCGTTCAATTCTATGTGTGTAGGCAGATTTGCCTTATTTAATCTGGAAGTGATCGCTGCGCAGATTACAGTAGGGCTATGACGATTCCCTACATCATTCTGTATGATCAGAACCGGACGGACTCCTCCCTGTTCTGAGCCAACTACCGGGCGCAAATCTGCATAATAAATATCTCCACGTCTCATATATACACCTCATTTTCAAGCATGACTTACTGTATATCTCTAGTCTTACCTGTAAGGTGTATCTTTATACAAAATCTTTCTATTCGTTAATTAATGTATCGTCAATTTTGTAGATACGTGGGATTCTCTTGCCCAGGTCACAGGCAAGCTCATAATTGAATCTTCCCGACAATTCCCCCAGTTCTTCCATCGTGATCGTCTGATCGCCATCTCTGCCTATCAGCGTTACAACATCTCCGACACATATCTCACCCCGTATATCTGTCACATCAATCATAAACTGATCCATGCACACTCTGCCAAGAATCTTTGCTTTCTGTCCTTTGATCAATACATATCCAATATTAGAAAGACTTCTTGGATAACCGTCACCATATCCAATGCAGACTGTTGCTACTCTGGTATCTCTGGATGTTGTAAAAGTACCACCGTAGCTTATTTCCTGCCCTGCCGGTACAGTCTTTACATAAACAACTCTCGTCTTCAGGCTCAATACCGGATACAGATCAATCTGATGATCCTTCTGTACAGAAGCAGATGGCCACAAGCCATATAAAATAATGCCGGCTCTGACTGCATCCATATGCATCTGTGGCATCTCTACAATACTGGCACTATTCGCACAGTGTTTCATTGGAATATGAAGCTTCAGCTCAGATTCTATTTTTTCTGTAAAGTCACAGAAATCTTCATACTGTTTACGGGTTTTAGATCTGTCTTTTTCGTCTGCTGTCGCAAAATGTGTAAAAATACCTTCAATTTCAATACCAGGAAGCTTGCTTAACCTGTCTACAAAGGCAATTCCCTCTGCGTCCGGTCTGATGCCTATTCTTGTCATTCCTGTGTCTACTTTAACGTGAACCTTACATACTTTGCCCATTTCTACAGCCTTATCAGAAAGCATCTGCGCAACATCATCCATGAAAACAGCCATTCTGACATCCTCGTTGATTAATTTCTCATAGCTGTATGGGAAAGTATAACCCAATATCAGAATTGGTTTTCTGATTGCATGTTCTCTTAAAGAAAAGGCTTCTTCTGCGGTTGCTACTGCATACCCCCAGACCTGTTCATCAGGCTCTAATACTCTGGCGATCTGCGCAGCTCCATGACCATATCCATCTGTCTTAATCACTGCGACCACCTGTGCATTTTTATCTATTCTGCTCTTAATGCTCTCCATATTCTTAATGATTGCATCTAAATCTATCTCTGCCCAGACTCTGTCATAATGTATCATGAGTTGTCTGCCTCCTTATATTCCTCTGTCAAATATTTCAGTGACCAAATAATGTCCTGTGACATTATATAATACGCCGAACTCCGCTCTTTTGCAATATCTCCTGCCAAACCGTGTATAAAAGTCCCCATAACTGCCGCTTCATAGCTGTCCATCTTCTGTGCCAGCAATCCGGCTATCATGCCAGTGAGAACATCCCCTGAGCCAGCTGTAGCCATGCCATCATTACCACTGGTATTCAAATAAGTCATTTTAAGCTTTCTGGTAACTATTGTTCTTGCGTCCTTGCATACCAAAGTCACATCATATTTCTGTGTAAATGAGCGGCAATATTTCAGAATATTCTGTGATATCTCTGATACCGGATGTTGCAACAGCCTTGCAAATTCTCCCAAATGAGGAGTCAGGATGATTTCTCTTCTTACAGGATTACGACCATGCTCCAGCATCTGCAGCAAATCCTGCTTCTGTGCCAGAAGATTCAGGGCATCAGCATCAATTACCATCGGTTTCCCGCTATGTTCCAGTACATAGGAAAGAATTGTTCCAGCCTTTGCAGAAGTGGATAATCCAGGACCTATGGCAATCACATCTGCCCAGCTAATGCCTTTTTGCAATCTGTCTGTTTCTTCCTCTGATAAGCCTTCCTGTTCATCATCTGCATACGTATCAATGATTGCTTCCGGCAATTTACGAAGCAGACTCTCCCTGTTATCCCATGCCGTATATATTCTCACCATGCCGGAGCCTATACGAAATGCACTGGTGGACGCAAGCTGACAGGCACCTCCCATATTTTTTGACCCTGCTATCACCAGGACTTTACCAAAGGTTCCTTTATTTCCACCATGATTTCTCTTGGGAAATCTCAAGTCAGATTTCGTAAAAGTTACAATACCTTTCTTCGTATTCTCCACCAGTTTGTCTGGTATTCCAATAGGAACGCAGATCAATTCGCCTGTGTAGTCTGTCCCCGGATACAACAGCTGTCCAAGCTTGCGATATCCATACGTAACAGTGATATCAGCTTCTATTGCGCATCCCATGACCTTTCCGCTGTCCGTGTGGATTCCTGATGGCATATCTGCCGATACCACTATGGCATGAGATTCATTGATACCTTCTATAACTTCTTTATACTTTCCTTCTATCTCTCTGGATATGCCAATCCCGAATATAGCATCTACTATTACATCATAGAGATAATTATCCATGCCATAATGAATGGGAATATCCAGCATACGGGCTGCGCGTATCTGCATCCTGGTCTGCTCTGTACACTTTGCCTCTTCTCCCATAAGATGTACCTGTACTGATACGCCTGATTCCTGAAGGATTCTGGCTATTGCAATTCCATCTCCTCCATTGTTGCCACTGCCAGCCACAATTCCCACACTGATATCCGTTCCATATCTTCCAGTGATAATTCTGGCAGTCTCCAGTGCCGCACGCTCCATCAGCACCAGAGAAGGAATTCCATATTCTGTAGTGGTCTGTTCATCGCATTGTTTCATTTCTGCTGCTGTCAATACATATTCCATGCCGTTCCCCCGCTCTGCTCATTCTATCCTTTTTCTCAAAGTATACCATAAAAGTCACAAAAAAACACCCAGTCAAGTGGGTGTTCCTTTATCTTTCTCCGTATTCTGTGAATCTGCAGCCTGCGCAGTATCTTTATCCTTACTCAAAACGTTCTTAGGATTATATTTCAAATCAAACATTTCAATGACATCCGGTCCGAAAATATCATGCATATAAGAATATAATTCATCATTCCATATTTCTTTCTGCTGTTTCAAAAGCACCTGACGTTTTAACTGTACCCGGAAATTCTGAATCCATTGATTGATATTTTCGATATCCTGCGTGTTCTGCTTGATTCGACTATAGCATACATTCATAGTTGCCAGCATGAGCTTATAATTTGCTTCTTCTATCTGTTCAGGCAGCTCTGCAAGCTCATCATGGCAAAGATCCATCTTCTCATTTGCTTCTTCTATAAGCCGTTTATTTTCTTCCATTTTCTTGTTCTTATCAGGACTGTCAGGAAGTTCCATAATCGCCACGATTTCACTCATGAGTTTCTTTTTGAACAGGTTCTGGCTCTTGATCTCAGTGTTTAGCTTCCCCTGTCTCTTTAAAAGGTCATTCACAACTGTCTCCAGCGCATGAATCTCATCATTATCGCCTGTCTGTGTAAATAACTTATGCCATTTATGATCAAGTGTCAGTATTGGTATCTTCTTACCTTCCAGCGCTGTTCTGAACAGATCATTATCCTGTGCCATCCAGTCACCTTCTATCACTTCTGCTATTTATCGTCTCCATGTGCATGCTTCTCAATGCCATAAGATAACTTCATCAAGCTATCTGACAAATGCACATTCTCTACTACAATGCTGTCTGGAACATTCAGATCTACATGTGCAAAATTCCAGATTGCCTTGATGTTACATTTTACCAGGGTCTCTGCTGCTTTCACCGCACCATCCTTTGGAATTGTAAGGACTGCAATATCTATATCGTTTGCTTTCACAAAATCTGCAATCTGTTCTACAGGACGTACAGGAATTCCTCTGAGTTCCTTACCCTGCAAGGCAGGATTAATGTCAAAGATACCCTTTACAATAAAACCTCTTCTCTCGAAGTTCATATAGTTGGCAAGCGCCTGTCCCAGATTGCCCGCACCAATAATAATCAGATTATGCTTACTGTTCAATCCAAGAATCTTTGCAATTTCATTATACAGATATTCTACATTATATCCATAACCCTGCTGCCCAAATCCTCCAAAATTATTAAAATCCTGTCGTATCTGTGAAGCAGTTACCTTCATAAGTCTGCTCAAATCCTGTGATGATATTCTCTCTACTCCGCTATCACGTAAATCTCCCAAATATCTGTAATATCTGGGGAGTCTGCCGATGACTGCCTGTGATATCACCTTCTCGTCCACGATATACACCTCCAAAATTTACTCATATTACTGTACAGAATGTACCATACAGTACCTCCTCTTTTGACTATCTATAGACATATATTCACTTTTCAGTGGTTAACGGCTAAACTGTCAACATAAAGTATACAACATTGTTAAATGATTGTCAAATAATATCTTACTTTCTGTGCATTTTTTATATTGGACAGACTGTTGTATTTTCTTTTATTTTTCTATATAATGTGATATTGTGTGTAGTTATGCATTTTCTTATATGTACTCCGGGAGTACATTATTTAAAAAAGGAGTTTACCATGATCTTATCCTGTTCTAATATTGATAAAACATTTATAGATAATCATGTCATTAAAAATGCCTCATTTCATATTGAGGATTATGAAAAAGCTGCTATCGTTGGTATCAACGGAGCCGGCAAATCAACTCTGTTGAAAATCATCACAGGTTCACTGCCTGCGGATGACGGTCTGGTCACATTTGCCAAAGATAAAACATATGGATATCTGGCACAGCATCAGGCGGTCAACAGTGAGCATACTATTTATGATGAACTGCTCACTGTAAAGCAGGAAGTATTGGATCTGGAGGCTTCTATCCGTGAGACTGAGCTTGCCATGAAAACAGCCAGTGATGCCGAGCTTGAACTGCTTCTGAAGAAATATACAGATATGAATCACCGTTTTGAACTTCTTAATGGTTATGCTTATAAAAGTGAAGTCACTGGTATTCTAAAAGGACTTGGTTTTCAGGAAGAGGAATTTCAGAAGAAGGTAGATACTCTCTCCGGTGGTCAGAAAACACGTATTGCTCTTGGTAAGCTGCTTCTGCAAAAGCCTGATCTGATCATCCTGGATGAGCCTACGAACCATTTAGACCTCAATTCTATTGCCTGGCTGGAAACTTATCTTTTGAACTATAAGGGAGCTGTACTGATTGTCTCCCATGACCGATACTTTCTGGATAAAATCGCTACCAAGATTATTGAGATTGATAACGGCAATGTCATGGTCTTCCATGGCAACTATTCTGATTATGCCAGACAGAAAGAAGTTCTTCGTACAGAACAGTTAAATGCATATCTGAATCAGCAGCGCGAAATCAAGCATCAGGAGGAAGTGATTGATAAGCTTCGCTCTTTTAACCGTGAAAAATCTATTAAGCGTGCTGAAAGCCGTGAAAAAATGCTGGATAAAATAGAACGTATTGATAAACCAACCGAAGTGAAGGCTGATATGAAGCTTAAACTTACGCCAAGGCTTCTAAGTGGTAATGATGTATTAAGCGTATCTGATCTGTCCAAGGCTTATGATGGTCAAATACTCTTCTCCAATGCCTCCTTTGAAGTCAAGAGAGGCGAACATGTGGCAATCATTGGAGACAATGGAACCGGTAAAACCACACTGTTAAAAATTATCAATGAACTGGTTCCTCCTGATACCGGAAGCATCAAACTTGGTTCCAATGTTCAAATCGGATATTATGACCAGGAACATCACGTTCTGCATATGGACAAGACTTTATTTGAAGAAATCAGTGACGATTATCCAGATCTGACAAATACACAGATCAGAAATACGTTAGCTGCTTTTCTCTTTACAGGGGAAGATGTCTTCAAAAAAATCAGTTCTCTCAGTGGCGGTGAACGTGGTCGTGTATCTCTCGCCAAACTGATGTTATCAGAATCTAACTTTTTGATTCTGGATGAGCCTACTAACCATTTGGATATCACCTCCAAGGAAATCCTTGAAAGTGCGTTGAATGCATATGAGGGAACTGTTCTATATGTATCGCATGACCGATATTTTATAAACAAGACTGCTTCCCGCATTCTGGAACTGACTCATAGAGAATTCATTAATTACATAGGGAACTATGATTATTACCTGGAAAAGAAGCAAACACCTATGGCTGATGAAAGCAACAGCTCTGTAGAGGAATCCGCTCCCAGTGCACAAAAATTAGACTGGAAGCAGCAAAAGGAACAACAGGCAGCACAACGCAAAAAAGAAAATGACTTAAAGAAATGTGAAGACCGCATTGCTCAATTGGAAGCAAAAGCTCAGGAACTGGATGAAGAAATGTCCAAGCCTGAAATTGCAACCAATGTTGCACGTCTTCAGGAAATCGCCAGAGAAAAGAATGCGATTGAAGAAGAATTAAATCCTTTATACGAAAAATGGGAAGCCCTGTCCGAATAGGGCTTCCCACTTTTTATATATTCTTACATTGCATCAAAGGTCTCACGTATTGCCTTGATAAAGTTCTCACTGTTCAGTACAGTAACATCCTTCAAGGATGTAATCAATGCAAGATCCTTAGTCATTTTACCGTTTTCGATTGTTGCGATTGTTGCCTTTTCAAGCTTATTGGCAAAAGTAACCAGATCCTCCAGTTTATCCATCTCTCCACGTTTTCTCAATGCGCCTGTCCATGCAAAAATGGTTGCAACAGAGTTTGTGGATGTCTCTTCACCCTTCAGATACTTATAATAGTGTCTCTGTACAGTACCATGTGCTGCTTCGTATTCGTACACGCCTGATGGAGATACCAGTACAGAGGTCATCATTGCCAATGAACCAAATGCAGAGCTTACCATATCACTCATAACATCGCCATCATAATTCTTACAAGCCCAGATGAATCCGCCCTTAGCTTTCATAACACGGGCAACTGCATCATCAATCAGAGTATAGAAGTATTCAATACCTGCTGCCTTGAACTGTTCTGCATATTCTGCATCATAAATCTCCTGGAAAATATCCTTGAAATTATGATCGTATTTCTTGGAAATCGTATCCTTGGTAGCAAACCAGAGATCCTGCTTGGTATCTAATGCATATTTAAAGCATGCATGTGCAAAGCTGGAAATGGATTTGTCTGTATTGTGAATACCCTGAATGATACCTGATCCTCTAAAATTATGAATCAGTTCACGAATCTCTGTTCCATCCTCTGCTGTGAATACCAGTTCTGCCTTACCAGGTCCTGGCACTTTAATCTCGGTATTCTTATATACGTCACCATAAGCATGTCTTGCCAGTGTAATAGGCTTCTCCCAATTCTTTACACAGGGTTCAATGCCTTTTACAACGATAGGGGCACGAAATACAGTACCATCCAGCATAGCTCTGATTGTTCCATTAGGGCTCTTCCACATCTCCTTGAGATTGTACTCTGTCATTCTGGCTGCATTTGGTGTGATAGTTGCACATTTTACTGCTACGCCATACTTCTTGGTAGCTTCCGCAGAATCTACTGTAACCTGGTCGTTAGTCTCATTACGGTATTCCAGTCCAAGATCATAGTATTCTGTCTTCAGATCAATATATGGAAGAATCAGTTCATCCTTGATCATCTTCCACAGAATTCTTGTCATTTCATCTCCGTCCATCTCTACAAGGGGTGTTGTCATTTGAATCTTTGCCATACTTGTTCCTCCATATCCTTATTAATTCTTATCATCACTTAATCCGCATTTTACCATATTTCTATACGCATTACAAATATGTTTGTCTGCAAGTTGTTCTGCCAGCTGCGAATCTCCTGCTTTCATAGCCTCCAGGATGCTCTTATGTTCAGCTACAGCCTCACTGCTTCTTTCTTTATCAGATAATGTCTGCTGTCTTTCCTTCTGCACATACTGATGAAAATTTTTGAGTAAATGAATCAGTATCTTGCTTTCACAGGCATCATATAATAATTGATGAAATCGGTTGTCCAGTTCAGTCAATTGTTCATAATGTCCTTTTGAAAGATGGAATTCACTTAACAGAATAATTTCTTCCATCTCATCAATCTGTTCTGTGGATATACGCTTCGTAGCCCAGCGTGCGCACAATCCTTCCAATAAGGAACGAATCTCATAGATATCTGCTACATCCGTTGTGGAAATTCCTGTCACATATGCTCCCTTATTCGGAACGATCCTGATAAGTCCTTCCAGCTCCAGTTGTCTGAACGCCTCTCTTACAGGAGTTCTGCTGACTCCAAGCTCTTCTCCTATAGCAGATTCCTTCAGTTCGTCATTTGCCTGATATCTTCCATTTAATATATCTTCACGAAGCTTCTGAAAAACCCGTCCTCTCAGGGAATACTTGTCCAGCGCTTCCTGATTTACATCATGTTCGCCCATATATGCCTCCATTACTCTTCCGGCTGGGGCTGAGGTGTCTTAACAAGTGTTACATTCAGCTTATCACATCCCTCTGCAATAACACGCAACAGCTCATCATCTGTCAATACGGTAACTCTGCCGCCTTCATATTCAGCATCTACCCACTCTTTCACATAAGCTACCAATTCTGAATTCTTGGTAATCTTATCTTCACCCTGCAGCTTGAAATAGGTGTTGATCCAATGTGCAATACCTGCCAGACCAGATGTATTGGATACAGCGCACAGTACCGGACGATTCAGGAATTTCTCTGTATCAAATATATTATAGATTTCTTCATTCTTTAATAATCCATCTGCATGAATGCCTGCTCTGGTGACATTGAAGTTCTTACCAACAAAAGGCGTTCTTGGTGGAATCTGATAGCCGATCTCTTTCTCATAATATTCTGCAAGTTCAGTAATGACTCTGGTATCCATTCCATTCAAAGTGCCCTTTAACTGTGCATATTCAAATACCATAGCTTCCAGAGGTGTATTACCTGTACGTTCTCCGATACCAAATAAGGAAGTATTCACACCGGAACAGCCATACAGCCATGCTGTTGTAGAATTGGACACTGCCTTATAGAAATCATTATGTCCATGCCATTCAAGCCATTCGTGAGGTACGCCGGCATGTGTATGAATTGCATAAATGATACCCGGTACACTTCTTGGGATAACTGCACCAGGATAGTTTACACCATATCCCATTGTATCACATGCACGCACAACAATAGGAATCTTGTATTCTTCAGCCAGCTTCATCAATTCCAGACAAAAAGGAACTACATAACCATATATATCAGCTCTTGTGATATCCTCTAAATGGCATCTTGGACTGATACCTTCTTCCAGACATTCTCTGATAACAGAAAGGTAATGCTCCATAGCCTGTTTTCTTGTCATTTTTAATTTCAGGAAAATATGATAATCAGAACAGCTTACCAGAATACCAGTCTGCTTCATACCTATCTCTTTTACCAGCTTGAAATCTTCCTTGCTGGCACGAATCCAGGAAGTAACTTCCGGGAACTGATATCCTCTCTCCAGACATTTGTAAACTGCATCTCTGTCTTTCTTACTGTATAAGAAAAATTCGCTCTGACGGATCATACCGTTAGGACCGCCTAATTTGTGCAGATAGTCATAGATCGTAACGATCTGCTCTGTGGAATAAGGTGCTCTGGACTGCTGTCCATCACGAAATGTCGTATCTGTGATCCAGATGTCCTTTGGCATATTGTGAGGAACAACTCTGTCATTAAAAGGAATCTTAGGTATCTCTTCATAAGGAAACATATTTCGGAAAGTATTGGGTTTCTCTACATCCTGTAATGTATACATATGCTCTTCTATTTCAAGAAGATTGTTTTTGCCATTCAGGGTAACAGGTCGGTTTTCAAAATAATCGTTCTTTTCCATTACTATCTTCTCCTTCATAACTCCTCTGGTAAGTCTGTATTTTTATACACTCTTATGCAGAAAACGTATTTTTGTATCATTGTATACATTTATACAGTTCACGTCAATGATTTATTTTAATAAAGTGAAATTATTTTAAATATATTTTTTATTGATATTTTCAAGCATTTTATCAATCTGCAGCATTCCCGCTCCCTGAACATTCCAGTTTTGTCCTAAATCTCTGGACGAACTCAACAAGACACGTTTCAATTGTGTATTCGTAATTTGCGGATATTTTTGCAAACAGAGAGCCATTGCTCCACTGACGATCGGTGTAGCCATGGAAGTTCCACTCTTGGCAATATAGGACTGTCTCCAGCGGTTATTTCTCCCATACACCCGATTACAGCAGGACACAATATCTGTTCCCGGTGCCACAATATCAGGCTTCTTTAACGGATTGCCTTTTGCAGGATTCACATCATACACATTAGCCGGTCCTCTGGCAGAATATGCTGCACAGGTTCTGCCGCCTGCTCCAACATAATCACCATCATTACATCCTACGCAGATACATTCCACTGATTCGCTGATAGGAGAGATGCTCATAGGCTCCGGGCCTTTATTTCCGGCTGCTGCAACGATCATTACATTACTGCTCCAGAAATATTCAAGATATTTATGCAGAAGCGCCACTTCATCAGGTTTTAAAGCTGCTGTCTGTTCCATCTCTATTGAAATATTCAATATTCTGACAGGATATATTTTCATCATTTCGGTAGTCCATTCCAATCCCATCAAAAGATTCTTTAGACTTCCTCCCCCCTTTTCATCCAGTACTTTTCCACATAAAATACTGCATTGCGGTGCTATACCTCTATATTTTGTGTCCGATAACTTACCATTTCCTGCAAGAATACCGCACACATGTGTGTCGGGTCCAACTTACATTTTAATATGTGTATTACGTGTTTTTCTTCTTTTCACTGCCTGTTCAAACAATTCTCTGGAAATAATAGGTTCATGTGTCCCCTGCACTATAATCCAACTCTTTTTATCAATATATTGTATGGATTTATCTTTAAAACTGCGTCTCATGCTTTTCCCCTGTACCACCATTCCCGTGTATGTCTCATTACGTAAAATCTTCTTAATCGTAGAAGCACTCCACTGATAGTCCGGCAGATTCCTGTCTTGTCGATAGCTTAGGGGGGTTGCCACTCTCTCCCTCACCAGCCTGGCTCTGATTGCTTCCACACTAAATCCCTGCACATACCATTCAAAAATACACTGCACCCAGCAAGATACATTCCTGTCTATTTCCAAAACATGCGAATCTTTCCGGCTTTTACGGTAGCCATAGGGTGCATATGCTCCTAAGTACTCTCCCTTCTCCATTTTCTGCCGATATACTGCCCTGATGCTTTCTGATAGATCTTCACTGTACCATTCATTCACCAGCGCATTAATCTGCCTTGCCTTCTTCCCATATTTCTGTGCTGTATCTACCCCATCTACTACTCCAATAAACCGAATTCCAAGCATTGGGAACAGACTATGAAGTAAATATTCTGTATGCTCCATATTTCTTGATAATCTGGACTGTGATTTCGCCAGAATCACACCAAACTGCCCACTTCTGGCATCTTTTAACATCTGTGAAAAAGCAGGTCTTTCATAATACAAGCCTGAATAATCATCATCCACATAGTACTGCTGTATGCTCCATCCATGTTTTAGCGCATAATCTGTCACAATTATCCTCTGGTTCTCTATGCTCTTGCTGTGGCTGTCTCCCTCTCTGTCAAGATCCTCTTTACTGATTCTTAAATAGACTGCTGCCTTTTCCATAACAAGCCTCATACCCTGTTTATGACAATGTATGAAAAGGAAATACCGGTTCAGAACAAAAAAATACTGATATAGCATAAACTACATCAGTATTTTATCTTATCTTTATTCATTTCGGATTGCCGCTAAAGGACTTAATCTCATAGCACGAAGAGATGGCAGAAATCCTGCAATCATACCAATCAGTATAGCAAATACAACGGCAAGCGGCGGCAGCCACGGGGGAATACGGCAGATTCCACCGGACATGCCCATCTCTGCCCCAACCTGGCTGGCTGCCAGAAGATTATTGATCACAATACTTATCACATAACTGAATGCCAGCCCCACTACTCCTCCTACAAAGCCAATAAAGCCTGCTTCCATAAGGAATAATGTCTGAATGTTATGGATGTCACAGCCCAGTACCTTCATAACACCTATTTCCTTGGTGCGTTCATAAATGGACATCATCATTGTATTGGTAATACCTATCGCCGCAACCAGAAGCGATACTGCACCAATCGCACCAAGCACAAGCTGAATTGTATTCATCTGCTCTGTCTGGGACTGAATCCATTCTGCGTCACTGTAAGCATTATATCCCTGGTCCTGAAGCATCTTCGTCAGTTCCTGCACATTCTCCATTTCATCTACCTGTACGACCAGTCTTGTATAGAACAGCTCATTATACGGTTTGCCATTCTTTCTCGTTGGCTGTCCTGGGACTGCCTTTTTCTTAAATACACGTTTTAGCTGTGATTTCAAAGCATTAATATCGCAGAATACACTGCTGCTGTTATTCGTCCACTCGTCTGGTTTTCCCGCCATAATACCGCTGGCTTCCACCAGATATTTCTTGGGTGGTTTTACTGTTGTTCCTCCACTGTCTCCGGAATTTCTGGAGCTCCAATACGCATCTATATCAAAGATAACAAACATTGGCGTCTTCATCAGATCTATCTGCGGAAGTTCATTTTTCTCCCAATATGGGTAAGTATTTGTCTTTTCTTCATAGAAATTCGTCAATACACTACTTCCATAAAACAGCTTGAACTCTCCATTTGCCGATGGCAATGCGCCCTCTGCAATAGGAAGGTCCAGACTGGCAAGACCTTCCTGAGTCATACCTGTTATATCCATATAGCTCATGTATTTCCCGGATTTTGCAATAACTGATACATTCAATTGTGGATATACATCTACCACATGCTCCATACTTTTGAGTGTATTCACCAGCTCATCATTAAGCAGCCGCTCCTCTGCCTGCGTGCCACTGCTATTCCACGACTGCCCACTGGATACTTCTATCTGGGTGATTGAGGAATAACTGGATATATTCTCCATCATGGATTCCTTTAATCCATTTCCCAATGCAACCATGACCACAATAGAAGTAATACCGATTACAACACCTAAAACAGTCAATACGGTTCTGAGTTTTCTTTTCCACAGATTCGTTATGCTCATGAGCAATAAATCAGAAAACTTCATTATACATCATCCTCATCATCCAGTAATTCCATTTCCTTTTTCTGTTTCTTTGCCTTTTTCTTCTTTATGACAATAACGATAACAACCACAATCACAACAACTGCTGCAATAATCCCAATCAAGGCAGGAAGCGGAAGTCCTGAGCTTTCTTCAACAGCAGGCTCTGTATATATATCATCCATAGAACCGTCATCGACCACATTTTCATAAACAGACAAATTCATTTCCTTCTCATAACGTGTCTCATTACCTGCCTCGTCTTCATAAGTCACAACTGCCGTAATCGTTCCGGAACCATCATCTGCCGCAATTCCCGTAACCATGGAATCTACATTTCCTGTAGCGCCCGGATCCAGATTGCCCAGATAGGAAATACCACTGTCGATTGCATCTGATTCGTATGTAACCTTTACATTATATAAAGTCGTTTTACCGGTATTGAATACACTGAACATAATATTGGACTGTTCACCTACCGCAATAGATTCCGGCATGATTTCTGCTGTACCTGTGTCCATCTTGGCTTCCTGCTTGACAGGAATAGATACGCTGGCTATATCTGTTTTATTGATTTCTTCATCTGTATCATACTTCATGTTTACCGTCAGTACGTATGGCTTCTGCGCAAGATCCGACTTGGCTTCCATCTCAATGCTCATCTGGTAAGTCTCCCCAGGTGCAATCGCATCTGTATATACAGAGCTTGAACCGGATGTAGGCAGAAATGCGGAATAAGATGCTACTGTTGTAGAACCTTCTACTGTAGCCTGCAGATCAAAGAGTACATTCTTAACTGTTGTTTCTGCGGAAGTATTCTTCACATTTACAGTCAGATTGAATACACTTCCTGCATATACAGTCTCCGGGACTGTTGTAAATCCTGTAACCACAATTCTTGGGTTGGCTGAAAGCTGTTTTTCATCAGGTACCAGCAGATTCTTAGGGTTGGAACCCTTTACATTAATGTATGTTGTAATGTCTGTGCTGACGGCAGCACCATTCTGATAATATGTAGCATGGAAATTAAGAGGATAACAACCTGTCAATACGTCCTGACGTACTACAAAGTTCCATCCAATGTCCATACGCTTATTGTAGGCATCCTCTGTATTATCCGCTGCCTGGAGAATCTGGATTGTCTGTGCATCATATGCCTGATTGATTTCAAAAGGCCATTTTGCCTTATCATTGGACACTGCCGGAGTAATTACAATATCTGTAATATCAGTCTTGCCGAGATTAATCAGGGAAAGCACAACAAACGCAGTATCTCCGTACTTTGCATCCGTAATGGGTACTTCATTGGAAAGCATCAGGAACTTATTTGTATCTGCAGTGTTCTTATTTGCCAGATCCTTCAGATAGCCCTCTACGGTAGATTCATAAGAAGCAATCTCCGAAACACTTAAATCAGCGTAATTCATATAAGACATTGCTGTATTGTAAATTTTATCCATCTTCTTCTTGTTCTCATCTGAAATGTCATTCAGAGATTTCAGATCTGTATAAAAGCGGTTCAGCTGTCCTCTGATGCGGTTTCTCTCTTCGCTGGAAGCACTGGATAAAGTTGTAGAACTGCTATCACTCTCATCTGCATATACAGTCAATGCACTACCGCATAATGCAAGTACAAGTAATGACATCACCAGTAATTTCTTAAACATTCTCTTCATTTTCATTCTTATCCCCCTCTGTATGTTCTGTATTGTCTTTCATATCTATAATCTTACCATCCTTAATGCGGATTATCTTGTCGGCAAAACCCGCAAGATAATTATCATGTGTAACCATAATCAGCGTCTGATTATGCTCTTTTACAACACTCTGCATCAGATTCATAATCTCCTGAGATGTATTGGAATCCAGATTACCCGTTGGTTCATCTGCAAATATAATCTCCGGCCTTACAACCAGTGCCCGGGCTACGCCGACTCGCTGCTGCTGTCCACCGGACATCTGATTGGGTCTATGATCCCAGTATTTATCCAATCCGACCATATGTACCATTTTACGTGCACGCCGTTCTCTTTCTTTCTTGGAAACTCCCTGAAAGGTCAATGGCAAAGCCACATTCTCCACAGCGTTCATCGTTCCCATCAGATTAAAAGACTGGAAAATAAATCCAATATGTTCCCTTCTGAACTTAACAAGCTGATTCTCCGACTTGGTCTCCATATGTTCACCGGCAATGATAATCTCTCCTTTAGTGGGCTTCTCCAAGCCGGCAAGCATATTCAGCAAGGTAGATTTACCTGATCCCGAAGCACCTACAATAGCACAGAATTCACCCCGCTTAATCGTAAAATCCACGCCATTGAGCGCACGCACTTTGTTATCACCAATATGATATATTTTATATAAATTCTTAACCGTAATCACTGTATCATCACATTTTTTCTTAGTTTTCCCTTTATCCTGCATAACTACCCCTTCCATTCACAATATGTCAGAATAATACCGCTGCGTATCCGGAAAATACAGTGTACTATCTATCTTAATACAGTTAGTACGCTATATATGTATAGTATATCAGAGATTATGTCAACACGCAATAGCTGATATTGTAAAAGACGCACAAATATAATTTATATCTGTGCGCCTCTTCTTAGTACTGATAATCTACATATTCTGTATCTTTTCTAAGTCTGCTTGTAAAAGCATTCTTATAATCTGTTTCGTCATAGGATAAATACTTAATACCTTTTCTGATATTATCCATCTTGTTTCTTACTTCTGTAGTCAGACTGTTGGCTATCTCTGCTTCTGTGTATTTTATATTACTGATCTGCGTAACCGGTGCATATGCATATTCACTGAACTCGGTATAGTAGGTATTCATCAGGTTATACTCTGCATTATTCATATCCCATATATACATGTCCACTGCCTTATCATAGCCGGTCTTAACCTGGAATATGGCAAGCTGCCCGGTCAGTGCCTGCTCATCACTATTAGTCAGTTCTATCGTCCTGCTGCCATCTCCATTCACTGTGACTGCCTTGGTGTAATTCAGATTAATGTCCTGTTTAACAGGGTCAGCATACAGCATCTTAAATGATACTGCCAGCTCATCATCTATCTTTGCAAAGAGGATTGCCTTTTGCCCGATATAGCTGTTGAAAATATCTTTCTTAATGGTCTTCTTATCATTCAGAACCATATAGTGAAATGTATAACCCAGCTGATCGGCTGTCTGTTTCGCATAATATGCCTGCGTATCCTTGGCTGTAATAACACCCACATCACCTGCTGTAGTAAGGCTGTCCATCTTACAATATGCTATCACTCCGATGTTAATTCGATACCAGCCATTTGAATAACTTCCAACGACTCTTACCGGAACATTTGCCGCAATCGTTGTCAATACAGTAGAAGTATACGTTGGTTCTGCGTACACTGTACACCCTTCCACAGCATAATAAACATCATTCAGCTGTGTGTATGTCGGTCCCTGTGCCTGCACAGGAATGCTTCCCATGAGTATGCAGACAAGTGTCAGAATACCGATTGTTCTGCCAATCCAATATTTTGTTTTACTAACCTTCGTTACCATGTCTTTCCTCCTTATGGGACCTCACACATGTGTGCCGTGTCCATTATCATCATAATATGAACCTGCTTTGCCTTTTCTTCCATGTATAAAATCCTGAAATTCCACAATTCTTCCATCAAGATCCGGATGACTTGCCACTCCCGAATCCAGAACAACTACATAAACGTCTCTGCCATTATACTGTGATGTATCCAGCCTGTCACAGCCTACCATCCTTCGCACTCTATCCATATTGCAGCTCCTGCAGTCATATTTTACTACTATAATATGTAAGAACTGCTGTTTACGAAACGGTGTATTAGTAATTCTCTATCTTGATTCCTGTCGGGAATGAATCTGACTGATACGAACATACTTTATTAATTGTTACAGTTGCAAATGTACACCCTGAGAAGGCAGCTGACTTAATACTCATAGTTGCCTTTGGTATAGAGACTTCTGCCAATGCAGTACAGCCTGAGAAAGCACTTGTTCCAATGCTGACTACACTGGATGGCAATGTAACGGATTTCAAACCGGTACAGCCTTGGAAAGCACTGTCCCCTATTACTGTTACCCCGCTCTTAAAGCTAAGCTCTGTCAAGCCTGTACAGCCTGAAAATGCACTCGCCTCAATAGTCGTCACAGAGGATGGTATAGTAACCGCTGTTAGACCGGTACAGCCTTCAAAGGCACTGGCATTGATGGCAGTAACGCTATTGGGAATCTTACAATCTGTAAAGCTGGTATCTCCTGCGAATAATTCTTTAGGAATCTCCGTAAGTGCAGAAGAAATCTTAACAGAAGAAGCCCTTGTACATCCTTTGAATGCCAAATCCCCTATGGTATCCACAAGATTACCCATGCTGATGCTCTCAGCAGCCGCACAGTTTTCAAAAGCACTCTTGCCAATTGTAGTTACTTCTGATGGAATCTTTATTTTATCTAATACAAGACAACCGGAGAAAGCTTCATCTCCTATCTGTGTCAGTGCACTCGGCAATGTAATTGTCTGTAACTTCTCACACCGATAAAATGCCTGTTTACCAATTGATGTTATATCATCCGGTAAACTGATCTTAGTCATATTGATACATTTATTAAATGCCTTGTCTCCTATCTGGGTTACTCCATCAGGAATTGTTAATCTGACCAGATTAGAACAGCCATCAAAAGCGCTCTGTCCCAATGATGTCAGACTATCCGGCATAACCACTTCCACAAGTGCGGCATCACTCTTGAATACACTGTCCCCCATTGTTGACACTGTATCAGGAATCTCTACCCTTACCAGTGTCTTGGAACTGGCAAAAGCAGAAGCTGCAAGCTCCGTAACAGGCTGTCCATCCAATGTATCAGGAATTACTACATCCGTGCCTTTTCCCAGATACTTGGTGATGACAACATGATCCTTATATAAATCATACTGATATAAATCATTCTTCTTGGATTCCGGTGTATCTTCTGTCTGCGATTCAGAAGATGAATCAGCAGATGACGGCTGTGTAGCAGAAGGATCATCCATAAAATAATTATGATTACCGTTTCTATCAGGGTCTACGCTTCCATTTGGAGTGGTCGTTGACGAAGAGGTTGTCGTTGATGACGTGTTATGATCTCCACCTGCAGCCCCCTCCGGCTGCTGTGGACTTTCTGTCTGTTCCTCCTCCAGCGCTTTCATTGCAGCTGCATAATTTCCCTGAGTCTCCTGAAGAAGAGAAGTAATCTCTCCCTCCTGCTCTATCTCATCTGCAGTCTGGTCTGTCTGCGTTGTTTCCTGTGTCTGGTCCGCCTTAGGGGAAAAGTCCACAGCACCGCTTTTATTCAGATACATTCCAAGTAATATTCCAAAGATTAAAGTACATCCTGCTACCATTCCCCAAAACGCTTTTTCCATAATAATCCTCACATACTTTATTTCGCCAGTGAATCTTCCGATACCTGTGTGCCATAAAAGGCTCCACGAACGATGGTCTGTAAGCCTGCTCCTCCATCAACCCTGGTAAGACTGCTGCAATTCCTGAACGCATCTGCACCAATCTTGCTTACACTATCCGGGATTGTGATCTGAGTCAGCTCCTGATGATTTTTAAAGGTTTCAGAACCAATCTGCTTTACGCCCTCAGGAATCTCGACCTTTGCACTGTTTCCACGATATGCAAGAAGAATATGATCTCCCACTATCAGGAAATCATCTTCGCTTCCCTTAGAGGTTCCATCAAGCCAGTTATCCAGCCATGGAGTATCAGCAAAAGCCTTCGTACCTATGCTAATTACAGAATCAGGAATTGTTACTTCTTTCAAATCCTGACATCCATAAAATGCTCCATAATCTATTGTTGTAACATTAGATGGTATCTCTATTGACTGTAAACCGCTCTGTGCAAAACTCAATCGTCCTATTTCTTTTATTTTCTCACTAATTGTATAATTAGTCAAATTGTTCTGTTTATAGTACGCTCTTTGCTTAATCGTATCACCATCGACTGTCTGCTTAGATGAAGTCGGTTGTGTTTCCTGCTCAGAAGAGCTTTCTTCTGATGTTTCCTGTGTCTGGCTTGTTTCTATGGAGGAATTACTGCCTGTTCCACCATATACTTTCTGGTTTGACTTACCAATTAATACTACAGCCTTACCATTTATGATTCTGGTCTTGGCAACCACACCAGGTTCTTTCGTATCCAAAGGATTCTCGTCATTTTGTGTTGACTGTGCTGCCGAAGTCTCTTCCTTGGAAGTTTCTTCCTTTGTTTGTTCTGTTTTTTCTTCTGTTGTAGTTACAGTCGTGGTCTGATGTTTGAGCTGGGGTTTATCCTCCTGATCTGCATTGCTGTCATTGAAATCTGTAGGCAGCTCTGCATCATAAATTACAGGTATCTTCTGCTTTTGACCAAATTGATCCGCAGTACTGTTCTTAGTCGTTAATATTTTAACATTAGGACTGTTGGCAAAAGCATTGTCCTGTATGCTGTTCACAGATGCCGGTATCATAACCTGCTTTAATGTTGTATTATTTGCGAATGCTTTCTCTGCAATTGAGCTGACTGAATCAGGCAGAATTACATTCTCAACACTTCCCATGCTGCTCATTGCATAGGAAGGAATCTTTGTGACATTAGGAGATACTTTTACATTTTTAATATTCTGCTGATTCCAGAATGCATAAGTGTCTATCTCTTTTACCTCATCAGGCATTGCATAACTGTCTCCGGTCCTTCCTGCCAATACCTGATACAGCATGGACATATCTCCATTATACAAAGCGCCATTATAATAAAGCAGATAGTTGTTCTTCTCATCCACAATCACTTTACTAAGAGACGTGCAGTCATTAAATACCCCAGAACCCCAGGAAGAAATCCCCGCACCCAGGTCTGCCAATGTCAATGCACTGCATCCCTTGAACGCTCCCGGTCCTACTTTCGTTACCGAATCCGGTATTGTTACACTGGTCAGTGCGGTACATCCACCAAAGGCATTGTAGCCAATCTCCCGTAAGCCTTCAGGAAGTTCTATACTTTGCAGGGTTGTATTTTCTGCAAAAGCGCCCTCCCCTATAGATGTAACCGTACTTGGAACACTGGCAAAGGTGTCAGTGCCCACGTACGCTGTCAATATTGTTCCATTTATCCGAAAATCATCTTCACCCTTCGCTTTTGTCTGAAAACCTATCACTATTGTCAACAGAAGAAGAATTCCCGCTGACAATACCGCTGTTGCAGTAATCACCTTTTTATTCATACTCTTACTCCTGTTTAAGCGATTTTAATCTTACGCTTCTTATCCCCGGATGCAAACAGGATGATAGAAAGACAAGCCATACCTGCTGCCAGGAACCACTTAGGATGAATCGGATCTCCTGTCTTGGGTGTTGCATCCAGCATCTGGCCAGCCACCAGATTCTGTGTATCCACATATGCTACATATGGCGAGAAATGCGGTGCTGTAAAGGACATACAAGCTATGCCATCAATAGTAGTAAACTTCACATTCAAATCCTGCAACTGACTGTTCTCGATTGCAGCCATATGTATATTACCACCATACTGAATCATTTCATCAGGAATTGGTATTGTAATGTTGACATTCAGACCTGTTGTATCCTGAATCTTGTTCTTACCGGTGCTGTCATACAGGGAAATATCCATTGGCATATATACAATGCCATCCAGACTACCGAACTTATTCATTAATGCAGCCTGTGCCTCTGCCACTGCACTGTCAGAGTCAGATACCTTTACAATGAAGTTATCTGTTGCACCCTCTACTGTCGTAGAGCCTACATCCTTATTAGAGATTCCGGTCTTATCAATGGAAAGTCTGTCTCCCTGTGTTGTCGTGGAAGTTGTTGTTCCATTGGTTGTTGTTGTAGTTGTGGTCGTATTCTGCGCATTATTTGTACCATTTGCAACAGTTGTTGTTGTAGTTGTTCCTTTTCTTCTGTTTGCTGCATCTGAATCATCTTCGTCATCATCTGATGTTCTTGTCTTGTAATTAGCCGTTACCGTTGCTTCTGATGCCGGCATTGTAATAGTTGTAGATGCTGCTGAAGCGTTAGCAAATCCTACGCCCGCTGTAGTACTTGTCCATTTTGAGAATACTTTGCTTGATGATTCCGGAGCAAAAGCAGAGATTGTTACTACCTGGCCTGCTGTATACTCACCGGAGCCTGAACCATAGTTGACAGTCAGCTTATACTTTGTAGTAGAATCGGAAGAGCTTCCGGACCCACTACCGCCAGATCCACCGCTTCCTGAACCGCCGCTTCCTGAACCACCGCTTCCTGAACCACCACCAGTGCTGTTTGTGGTATAATGTGCGGTTACTGTTACGTTAGCATTTGGCATATACATGCTTGTGGACGCTGAATGCACATCACCAATCAATTCAGAACAATCTGCTGTAACACCAGCACTGTCTGTACCTGTTGCTGACCAGTACTGGAAGCTTTGTGTTGCGCTTACCCCTGTTGCCTCTAACACAACAATTGCTCCACCAGTCATATTGGTCAGGCTCGTACTTCCATTGCCAGTACCACCTGTTACTGTCATGGTGTATGTTTTTCCGTCTGAGACTACGCCATTTCCAGGTTCAAATACTGCAACAACCTTTCTGTTCTCATTTACACCACTGTAAGCATCTGTTCCTGTATGGACAGTACCATTGCTGTCAGTCCACTGCCAGTATTTGAACTTATATCCTGTCTTAGTAGGATCTGTAGGCTTCGTTGCTGCCTTACCTGCATTTACATTCTGTACTTCGTATACTTTACCATCACTTTCAAAAGTAACTACATATCCGACTTCCTTAAATGTAGCATTAGGAAGGCTCTGTGCATACTTATATGCAGGACTCTCCACGCTGCTTGCTTCATCAGAATATTTATAGCCATAGATGACGCCATTGTAGTTTTTGTCAAAAGCATCCGTTATCGTACAAGCAGGATTGTTTATATAAACATCAGCAGTTGTTCCTGAGAAAGCATTCTTTCCAATACTTGTTGTTGTGTCTGGTAAAATGACTGTTTTCAGTCTTGTATCACCCATGAAACATCCTTCTGGAATTGCTGTCACCTGTGTATCACTCAGATCAACATGTGTAATACCTGTATTATAGGCAAATCCTTCCTCTGCAATCGCAGTTACATTCACAAGCTGAGGATCGTTGTCTGTTGCAATTGCTGCCTTTCTGTATAACTCAGGGCTGGTTGTATCTCCTCTGGATTCCAGACACTCAATGATAGTCAGTCCACTGGCTGCTCTTGATGTAGAATCACCCTTCTGATAAATGATTGCATTATCAGAGAAGAAGGCAGAACCATCCTCTGGTTCAATACCAGTTAATTTTGTACAACCTGTAAATGGAATCTTTCCCATTTTATTCATTTCACTGCCTACCTTAACACTCAGAAGGTTCTCACAGCTGTAGAATGCGTAATCAGGAAGCTGCTTAATGGAGCCTAAGCCAATAGAGGTAAGAATATCATTACCTGCAGTGATATCTTCACTATACTCCTGATTATTGAAGTTTTCATTTAAAGAATATTTGAATACATTTCCTTCCTCAAAGAACTTGACTTTTCCACTCTTCTCTCCAAAATTACCACTGAACAAGCCAGCTGCCGGAGTACCAATATCATTAGGATAAGTTTCATTTGAGTACAATTTAACCGGATCATTTCTTCCAGTTATTCCATCATTCAGTTTTCTTTTTAAATTTGTTGTAGATGCAGTAATTCCATCATCACTTTCTTTATGAGTCAGTGTCAGATAACCCCAGTTGTCTTTATTATCCGTAACTCCAAAATATGTCTTTGCATCCAGAGACTCAATCCCCTTAGGAATATCTACAAGAAGGGCTGCCATAACAACATCATTCTCTTCCTGTGTTAAAGGAGCGTTATATATGCTGCTGTTATTCCATTCCTGGTTTTCATTGAATTTATCAATAATACTATAATCTGAAATACTACTATCTTTCTTTAATGTCTCAATCAGATCTGCATTCATCAGATCAATTTCTTCAAAATGCGGATAATCTACTAAAGTGCTCTCAAGAGTGGCATTATCCAGTAATACCTTGATATTTACAGGTGAATCCACCTGATAGCAGATATTTCTATTCGCAGCCTTGCTGGTGAAATGTGTCTCATCAGAATCCATTGCATAGTCATATGGAGCGTACCCCTCTTCTACCTTACCATGGAAAGTAAGATAGTTAGAGTTGGTCTTAAATGCGCCACTTCCAATCGTCATTTCTGTACCATCAGATACTGGTTCTGAGAAATGTACATTTTCCAGTTTCGTACAACCTGCAAATGCATCTTTGCCAATAGAAGTCACGGAGTTACCAATATTTACTCTTGCAAGCATCTCTGCATCTTTCAATGCACCTTCTTCTATTGTTGTAATCGAATCATCTGCAATCGTAAGCTCTATAATGTGGTTCTTGACTCCTCCAAAACAGTCTGTACCTAACTGTGTTACCTTGTAGCCGGCTATAGTGGAAGGTACTTCAAGTTTACGAATAGTAGATGTCTTACTTCCTACAAAATTATAGCTCTTTAAGGTTGCTGTACCATCAGAATTAATAACTACTGTAGCAACATAATCACCATAGGTAGCTTCAATCTGTTCATTGTTAGATTCGTTCAGGTAGACATATGGAACATATTCACTAACTGCCGTCTTAGAGGCCTTGGTTCGAACTCTTAATTCTGTTGGAGTGCTTCCATCTGTCTTAAATCCAGGACCCTTTACATAAAAATTTTTATTTGTAATATCCTGGAATAAATATTCACCATCTGAGTCTTTATCATATGTATCTTCGTCAGTATTTGGCGCATCAAAAATTACACCTTGGCAGTGACTGCTGTCTTCTCTGTAACTTGCCTCACCAAAAACAACGCATCCAAGGTTTTGACATCCCATTAAAGTATTGTCAGGAATCTTACAGTTAAATAATGTACCCGGAAAATTAACTGTACTTAATGAAGTTCTTCCTGCGAGAATATAATCATAATAAATTTCTCCTGGTGTATTGGAACTTGGTGGAACATTATCTACTGCATCCAATGCTTTCGCTATTCCAAATTCGTCGGATGTTGAACTTATAAACTCTTTCAAATTAGTTGGGAATGTAAATATCTCCAAAGAATTAATTCCTGATGCAGCAAAGCATCCCAATCCCAATACAATTGTAACATTAGGATTAAAATATGAAGCTGTATCACCTGATAAATCTGCACAGTCATAGAATCCAAAAGGCCATATTGTAAGGTTGCTGCTTCCTGTTTCTCCCGCTGTACTTACCGTACTCATTCCAAATGATTTTAAACCTGATTTGGCAAAGCAGGCTGTTCCCACATCAGTCAATGATTTAGGGAAAGTAATCCCTGTTAATTTCTGGCAGTTGTAGAATGATCTGGCTCCCAAAACCTGTGTTGACTGTAGGCTTCCTTCATTACCGAACTCTACTGAAGTCAGGTTCGTGCAGTCGTAGAACGCATCATTTCCAACTACCTTACAAAATGATAAGTTGACACTTCCAAGTGTTGACTGGAATCTAAATGCGTTTTTACCTATAAAATCAACCTGATCTGACAAAACCAGTCTGGTGATATCTACACTGACAGGATCTAAGCTATCTGCCTGTCTACCTTCTCTGTTAAATGCATCATTTCCTATACCTGAAATTGTAATAGGATTTTCAAATGAAATAAAACCATTCTCTCTAATATAATTTGCTCTGGAATCCTCATCTTTATTTAATGGCGTAGAAGTCCATTGTGGAACATAGACACCCACTGCCTTAGTGTCCGTTGAATCCGTTACCTTATCTGTCAAATTCAACAGGGTAAAACCATCCAGTGAAAAATTATTATTATCTGCACAAAAACGCTTTAAGATAATATATTTTAAATAATCTTCTTTATCATCAATTCCATAAATAACATTTGAAGAATCTGAGGTATTCTCATTATATGATACAGTAAGTGTCTTCAATTGGTTGTATCTAGATTGAGTAATATTATCATCAGTAAGACGAGTCTCAAATTCTGATGTAGTTAAATTCGGTGCATCCTTTAATAAATTAGTTATTGCCTGATTATATGCATCAATTTCAGCAATCCTAGTATTATATACAGCCTGTGCAAAACTGCTGAATACTATTGCATTATCAACCTTAGAGGATGTGTAAGAATATTTCTTACCATTTGCCTCAATGGTATTGCTCTGCAAATTATTAGAATATTTTCTGCCAGTTGTATAGACAAGCTGAGCAGGAATCGTATGCTCTACACTATCTTTATCAGATACAGTTGTATTCGAATAATCCTCGCCAAAATCTACTTTATATTGATCTCTGTCCAATATTTTTTCTACCTGATCAACATAGTCACGTGTAATGATAAAATATTCGGTATAACGATTCGCACTTAAATCAACTTCTGCTGTTTTGTCTTCGCCCGCATATTCCAGAATAACATAGTTATTGCTTGCCTTATTGTTTCGACCTGTTATTCTAAATTCCTTATCGTACGTTGCGGATACATTATTATATGACATTTTAACCGCATATGTATCTGATAAGGTATCACGTCCATATGAATTTGCATCTGATACTTTAGCTGTTATTTTTTTATCAATTGCATCGTTAGTACCATCTGCATTGTATACAGCCTTAAATATGGCATCAATGCTTGTTGTTCTGACATCCGTTGTTGTCTTCGCCTGCATGGTTCCCAGCTGTTCGACTGGAATCGCAGCCACTACGACTGCCATAATCATGAAGATGGCTGCAATAGTCTTACGTACTGTTCTATGCAGTCTTACATTCTTTCTCTTTCTTTTCTTTCCTGTGTTCTTTGCCATGTTGCATCTCCCCATTTTAATTCACCCTTTTAGCCACAACTACGAACCGTCCTTCATTCTCCTGATAATCACAGGTAGATAAGGTCAACAGCTTATCGCCATAGTTTGCAGTTACTCCAGTGTCATATAATGACAATGCCGCCATCTCATTCATATAGGAATCAAATTCCTTGGCTGAGCCGGCATTGATAAATTGATAATACTTAAAAGTCACTTCTTCTTCCGAATAGACCTTTGAGCGGAACACGTACATTACTTCGTATTCCCCTTTGTTATATATGGTGTCAAACTTGATTCTTGGATGTGCCTCATAATACGATTCATTGCTGTATTTATTCAATGTACCGAACATCTTGCCCGATTGCATGTGATGTCCATACAGAATGATGTTATCGCATCCGTTCACTGCATCACATTGATAATCCATGAAGATACATCCGTTCTTGTCTTCCTCCTGATTAAAGTTATGATTCAGATAGTATTCATTATTTACTGTCTGCATAACAGGGTAATCAATAATTGTATCGTCAATTTTTATCCATCCGATTAGTCTTTTGTTCTTATTATATAATGTTTCGTATTCTGGAAGAATATCCAGTGTCTGTGTATCCTCTTTTGTTACCTTGTGAATATTTACCTGTGAATTTGCCTTTAATATATTATTTGAAGTATTTTTCAGTGCTGCCAGCGATTCAAATTCACTTGCACTCTTAGCTGCAGATTGATAATAAAAGGCAAAATATCCAAAACAGACAATACAAATAGGAATGCATATCGTAATCAGAAGCTTTCGCCTTTTCTCTTTTCTTCGAATCTCCAGCAAAATCTCCTTCTTCATTTCCGGTGAAAGATCTTCTATCCTTATTTTTTCTTTTTTCTTTGGAGTCAGCTTCTGCCTGCCGTTCTCACGCTTCTGCTTACGTTCTTCCTTTTTACGTCTGATCTCCTCCTGCTTCTGAATCTGTTCTTCCTGAAATCTTCTATGCAGTTCATAGATATTATCGTCAAACTGTCTTCCTACAATTGATTCAAATTCAATCTGACTACTCTTTAACTGTTGATACAGCTTCTCGACATCTTTGGGGTTATCCAGCTTCAAGTCTCGTGTAATGGAATCAATGAGCTGTTTATCCCGCTGCGCCGCCGCATATTCCTCCGGTGTCCGGAAACGTCTGCCATCAATGGTCCATTGCAAATCCACTCTGCATACTTCCTTCCTGTTTCTCTTCTGTCATTTAACATAATCTAGTTTATTTAATTAGTTTACATATATATTATTATATTACTATATTTTCAGTTTATTTCAAGTGTTTTCGTAATTATATATTTATTTTATATATTTTTTGTTTTATTTTTTTGTATACATAATGCCATTTGTAACACTTTTACATCTCTCTCATAAGATATAGAAAAACCTTTTAGGGGGTACTCAACATGAGTGACTTATCAGCAAGCAATTGTGGATGCAATCAGACTATTTCTAACAACGGATGTGGATGCGGTAACAACAGCTGCAGTAACTGGATCTGGATTATCCTTCTTCTGTCCTGCTGCGGTGGATGCGGCAATAACACCAGCTGCTTCGGCGGATGTGGCAACAACAATGATAACTGCTGCGGCAATAACTGGATCTGGATCATTCTTCTCTTCTTCTGTGGTGGATGCGGTAACAACAACGGCTGCTGCTAATCCAATTCTAACCAGCCCAATGGGTTCAAGTAACTTGAACCCATTGGTTTTGTCCAGCATATATCCACTATCTGCTGCATAAGATACAATGATTCGCATTAAAACTGGAGGCAATATGGAAGAACAGGATAACGACAACGACTATGTACTCGTTTTTGACCACTTCTATACAAACAATCATATTCAGATTATGAAGACATTACTTCCCTATATAGATTCTGCTGCTATGCCCATGCTTCCGGTTATGATCAAATACATGGAACTTCAATACACTATGAAGCTTGTCAGGAAAAATACACGACCTGAAGCTCCCGTATTATCTGCATGTTCCAAGGATTCACCAGACATTGAGACCATTTATCAGTCTATCCGTAAATATCTGGCACCTGAGGAAGAGAAAAGTTTCCAGCAAATCATCCAACTCATGCATACTATGGATAACGTACGTCAGATGCAGCAAATGATGGAAATGTTGCAAACGATATCCGGCGATGGGGAAAATGCAAATGTCTTCCCTGATATGTCTGCGTTGGAAGGAATGTTCGATAGTGGAACAAATATGAATGATATTATTAATATGTTGAAAGCAATGAAATAGGAGGATTCTATCATGGGTGAAAAAGAATGGATGAATGACCCTGTTCTGGAAGGAATTGACAAGTCCAAGCTGGCTTTTCTCGAAAAGCTGGTAATCAAAAGTTCTTCCATGACACAAAAAGAAATGCTGCCTTTCCTGCTGTCTCTTTCAAAACTAAGCAGGGAAAACAACATTTCCTTTGATAAAAATGAAATACAGTTAATCTATTCTGTCATTCGGAAATATTCTACGCCTGATGATATTGCGAAAATGGAGAAGATTTCTTCTTATTTCCAATAAGGAGTATCAACACGCCCATAGAAAACAGACCACATACCAGTAAAGTTCTGTATTCCAGTGGATCACCGGTCTTAGGAGTGGAATCTTTCACATGTCCTGCTCCAGAGCCAGCCCCGGAACCACTTCCACTGCCGGTTGTTCCTGTCTGTTGTCCGCTGCCATCTCCTGTCGGCTGGGTAGATATCTGTGTAATGTCCGGTGTTCCCGTTCCTGCTGCACCATTTCCTGCTGATGAAGTACCACTACCGGATGAACCGCCGTTTGATGAACCACCACCGGAAGAGCCACCGCTTGATGAACCGCCTCCAGATGAGCCGCTATCCGAAGAAGAACCGCCTCCTCCGGACGAACTGTCGCCATTGGAGGAGCCACCACCTGAATTACCTCCGTTATTGTTATTATTGTTGCCGTTATTATTGTTATTATTGTTGTTATCTGGAACTGTTCCGTTAAAGGTCAGTACGAAAGGCGAGAAATGCCAGGTTTTAAACATAACGCACTTTACGCCATTATCTTCCTTTATCTTTACAATCGTAAGCTCCTCTAACTCACTTTGTGTCTTATTGTTATTATTACTATACACTTTCATGTTATTCTTCGTCACATCCCAAGACTGCCACTGATCAGGCAACGGGAACGTAATTGTATAGTTCATAGTATTATCATAATCAGGAGTCCCGGATATTCCCTTTGTCATACTGATATCCAAATAATATATCCTTTGCTTATCTACATTAGCAAAATAGCTTTTTAATCCATTGGTTTGGGCATTCGGGCTTACTTTTACATAATAGTTGTCTGCCTCAATTCCACTGGCTGCTACATCAACGTAAGAGCGGACATTGTTTATGCCAGCGGCTGTATTGGAATCAAAAGAACTACTGTCTACATTCATGATAACGCTTTCAGGTTTCAGATAAGAAGTATACTCAAATTTACTGTACTTATTTTCCAATTTTTTGGCTTCTGCATAAGATACGGAAGTTCCCGTAGTATCTGCTGCCAATATATATACCGTATCTGCTACGGATTCCATTCCGCAGAAAGCATCTCCTGCTATAGATGAGATATTAGAAGGTAAGGTTACACTTCTGATACTGCTCATGTCAGAAAATGCTTTAGGTCCAATCTTGGTTACTGTATCCGGTATTTTAATTTCCAACTTGCCTGTGCTGTTTTTATTTCCTTCATATTTATACAGATATTTACAATCTGCACTTAATACAAATCCCTTATCATCTGTCTTCGTCCATTTTTTATACAGAGTACGGCTTGCACTTACTGTAGCATCCATATTTGCAGCAGTAAAGCATTCCTGGTCTTCATACCATGTATTATCCTCTGTTTCATATCCTGTGTACTGAATTTGTTTTTCATCTATATTCGCCGCAATATCGCTTAATTTATCACCCTTATTAGCTGGTGCATAAATTACCCCTTCTGATGTATCAGTGTATATTCCTCCATTCAAATCAAATGTAATCGTGATATCGTTTGCCTGCCATCCCGCATACAACGTCATATCGGATGCGACTTTCTGATTCCAGTCAACTTCAATTTTCTGTGTCGCGCCTTCATCCAGATACCACTTTGTAATAGTATATCCCGGTCTTATTGGCGTATTATCAGGCTTGGGTAAAGTAGAACCAATCTTCACTTTTTTGGTCTGTTTGCTATAATCCTTTGCATTTGCCGCAATATAAGTAATCGTACACTCACTGCTTCCCAGATCCCAGGTAGCATATAATGTCATATCAGTAGTTGTCATCTTGTTAAAATCCCAGTCCATACCATTTTCTGTCTGCCAGCTAAGAAGCGTTGCATCCTTGGTAGCGGAATCCACTGTCAGTGTATGTTTTGATCCAGGTCCAAAACCAGGTATATGACCACGGTTGACTACGTCACCTGTTTCCGCATCAACCTCTTGATCTACTTCCAATACAGCTACACCGTTCACATCTTTCGCATTACCAGGAAGTGTAGGTAATGTAAAGTATGCGAAAGGATATCCAAAGTTAAATGTAATTTTAATTGTTTTTTTTGCATCTGCTGATGTTAACACACTGCTGTCATCCTGTGTCGCAGCAATATCATCATAGGAGAACTGTTCTCCATCTACTCTCTCCCATACTGCATGCAGCTTTGTATCTGTATCTGCCGTGCTGCTTGCCATATCCCATTTAGGTCCTGTTGTACTGGCACTACACCAGCCATCAAACTGATATACAACAGCATCTATTGTATATTTCTGACCTTCTTTGAGTTCAATTCTCTGTCCACCATCTATTGTAATTTCTATCTTATCAATTCCCAATGTAGCGCCTTTTGCCACAGTTACTGTCTCAACCGATGGATTCAGATTCGTAAATCCATACTGAAAAGCCACTGTAACCTTATCTGTACTGTCAGCATTATCAGCCTGCACTGACGGCATAGGTATCTGTGACAAAAGAATCGCAAAGATAATCAAGCTCACTCCAAGTAAATTTTTCAGTCTACGATACATATAAGTCCCCTCTTACTTCTGTATTTTTTTCGCTATTACAACAAATCTTCCATCTTCTTTATACTTATCGCAGGTGGATAGAATCAGGCATGAATCCCCATACGCTATATCATCCAGCACATACAGTGCATTCTGTGATATATTATCGTGAAAAGCTTCAAAATCCTGTTCTGTACTCATATCTATAGCATCATAATATCGAAATACATCTTCATCGGCATAGGCTACTTCTGAAAGCATTGCTGCAACTACCTTATATTCGTTTTCTTCATATAATGAACTGAAACGAATAGTAGGATGTTCTTCGCAGAACTGCTTGTCCTTGTATTTCTTCAAGGTTCCGAACATAACGCCAGACCTCATATTATGACCATATATAATCAGGTTCTGACCGGATTGCATCACATCACATCGGTAATCCAGAATCAATAAACCGTTCTTATCCTTCTCTCCATTAAAATTCTTATCCAGATAATAATTATTGTCCCCTTGTCTGGACATAACCGGATAATCAATTTTAGTACCATCTATGGTAAGCCATCCTGAGAAATCTGTATTCTCTGAATGTAACTGTTGAAACTGTCCTAATATCTCAGGCTGCACTTCTTCTTCCGAAGCAAGTGCTGTCTGTTGCGCTTCCAATGCCTGCGCCTTTGCCAAGGCTTCTGCTTCTCTTCTATCCTGCCACCTCTGTGTCAGCCTTGCTGTTCTGGCATCCTCTTTTACCTTCTCCTGTAATAAATAGGTGTCATAATTGGTCTTCATATCCAGGAATACATTCCAGTTAAAATATACAAAGCAGACACCAAATATCATGGCAAAAATGAGTATCACCATTCCTTTATTACGTGCAAACAACTTCTGTCTGTGATTCTCTTTACGCTTAACAGAAGCCACCTGCTTGCGGATTCTACGCATCTGGTCTTCTGTCAATATTTCTGTCAGACTATCCAGAAAGTCCAGTCCCAGCATGGATTGAAACTCAATATCATATAATTTTATTTTATAATAAATCTCCTGTGCAAGCGGCACTGTAAGTTCCAGATTACCATGCAGCAGAGAATCTATCATTTCTCTGTCAGCATTTGTTTTAGTCTCTTCATCCCGAAACAATGCCCCTCGTCTATTTGTTAATGCTTCCCTCATAACACCACGTTCACTGATTATGCTAATGTTTTATGTCACCTCATTTGTGTTCATTATAATATAAATTTTCAGAATTGTATAGTCAATTTTTGAAACATTTTGTATTTTTATGTAAATAGCAAAAGAACTCAGAGTTTTAATGCTCTGAGTTCTTCACATAATTAATTATTTTACCAGGAACAAAAATGCACCGATAGGTACTTTCTGCATCCAAATATTTCTCAACCGCTTTTTTTGCCAGCTGTAGGCACTCTTCTTCTGATATCTGCATATCTACCTGTATGGTTCTTCGCGTTCTACTGTTTATCTGAACAGGAATTGTTATCATACGCTGAGACAGTTGTTCACATTGCCAAGGCATCATAAACACTGACTTGACCGGCTGTTGCAATGTCTGCCACAATTCTTCCGATAAATGTGGTGCAAAAGGAGCCATTATACCAAGCAGCTCACAGCATAATCTGTCTATCTGCGAGTCGGGTTCTGCTTTCGCAAGCTGATCCTGTCCATGATGAGGAACCGCAATCTCCAGATCATGGCTGTGCATCTTTTGAAGTACAGCTCCTGTGTCCAATGCCTTTTGTATATTGCCGATACCAGTCATGAGTACTGACATGGCATTATGTCGATTAGGCATCGTATTTCCTTTTGCAAAATGCATCAGCATATCAGATTTCATCTGGCTGGTCATTTCCAGCAGTTCCTCTACATTCTGATCATGATAACCGCCTTGCTGATTCCATTCGTTTGTAGCCAGAATCAATCTTCTGAACTTTCCCAGGAATTTGTACAGTCCTTCCAGACTGCACTCTTCCCAGGTGTCCAGATAGGGATCATCTGCTTTCGGAGTCTTTTCAAACAGTAGATACAGTCTCAGGCAATCCAGTCCATAATCCAATATCAGATCTTCCTGAAATATCTCTTTTCCAGTATCAGCAAGCCACTGCATCAGATTCTGTGCTGCTTCACGCTGCGGCTGTATCGGCCACCGCCCAAACATACTCTGTGCTGCCTGATCTACATCAATATTTTCAACTTCCCACAGCTTCTGCGCATGGTATTGTGTTTCCCGATGATTCATTAAAGTAATCATACGACTTATTTCACTACGATATTCAGGATTCTGCCCTTTACGTAGATTTCCTTTACTACATTCTTACCAGCCATAAGCTCTGCAATTGCAGGAATTGCATGTGCTTTTGCCTTAACAGACTCTTCATCCTCGTCAAGTGCTACTCCAAGAGTTGCCTTAACCTTACCATTGATCTGTACTGCAATCTCTACATTAGATTCTACAGTCTTGGCTTCATCATACTCAGGCCACTTCTGCTGATATGCTCTGCCACCATAGATAGACTCCCATAATTCCTCCGTCATATGAGGTGCTACAGGATTCAATAAGAGAATCAAAGTTGCATATTCAGCCTTATTGATGCTCTTTTCCTTATAGAAATCATTTACCAGAGACATCATAGCCGCGATTGCTGTATTGAACTTCAGATTTTCAAAATCATTTGATACCTTCTTGATTGTCTGATGAATCTTAGTCTCAAGGTTCTCTCTATAGCTGTCTCCTTCAATAAGCATATCCTGTAACTTCCATACACGCTCCAGGAACTTTCTACAGCCCTTAACACCCTCCATGCTCCAGGATGCACTTAATTCAAATGCACCGATGAACATTTCATAGGTTCTGAGTGTATCTGCGCCGAACTCGTTTACAATATCATCCGGGTTGATAACATTTCCTCTGGACTTGGACATCTTCTCATTGTTCTCACCAAGGATCATACCATGAGAAGTTCTCTTCATATAAGGTTCAGGGCAGGATACCAGTCCCTGATCGTAAAGGAACTTGTGCCAGAATCTGGAGTAGAGTAAGTGAAGTGTTGTATGCTCCATACCACCATTGTACCAGTCTACAGGCATCCAGTAATCAATTGCTTCTTTGCTTGCAAAAGCCTCATCATTATGAGGATCGATATATCTTAAGAAATACCAGGAAGAACCAGCCCACTGAGGCATAGTATCCGTCTCTCTCTCAGCCTTGCCACCACACTTAGGACAGGTAGTCTCTACCCAGTCACGCATAGCTGCAAGTGGTGATTCACCTGTATCCGTAGGCATATAGCTGTCTACTTCAGGAAGTTTCAGGGGAAGTTCACTCTCATCAATTGGAACATAACCACAGCAAGGGCACTTTACAATAGGAATAGGCTCGCCCCAGTAACGTTGACGTGAGAATACCCAGTCACGAAGCTTATAATTAACTTTCTTATGTCCAATGCCTTTTTCCTCCAGCCATTCAATAATAGCCTTCTTGGCATCCTTAACTTCCATTCCATCCAGGAAACCGGAGTTGCACAGCTTACCAGTTGCTACATCTGTAAATGCTGCATTCTGTACATCACCGCCTGCTACTACTTCAATGATAGGCAGACCAAACTTCTTGGCAAAATCCCAGTCTCTGTCATCATGTGCAGGAACTGCCATGATAGCACCTGTACCATAAGACATTAATACATAATCAGATACCCAGATAGGAATTTCCTTGCCATTTACAGGGTTCACAGCTGTAATTCCCTTAACGCATGCACCTGTCTTATCCTTGGCAAGCTCTGTTCTCTCAAAATCAGACTTTCTTGCCGCCTGCGCACGATATGCAAGAATCTCATCATAATTGCTGATCTCGTCCTTGTACTTATCAATCATAGGATGCTCTGGGGAAATTACCATATAAGTAGCACCAAATAATGTATCAGGTCTGGTTGTATATACAGTCAGTGCCTCATCCTTACCACTTAACTTGAAGTTAACTTCTGCGCCTTCGCTTCTGCCGATCCAGTTCTTCTGGGAAACCTTAACCTTCTCAATATAGTCTACATGATCAAGACCTTCAATGAGCTTCTCTGCATAATCTGTAATCTTTAACATCCACTGGGACTGCATCTTACGGATAACAGGTGCACCACAACGCTCACATACACCATTTACAACTTCCTCATTTGCAAGCCCTACCTTACAGGAAGTACACCAGTTGATTGGCATTTCACTCTTATAAGCCAATCCCTTCTTGAAAAGCTGTAAGAAAATCCACTGTGTCCACTTATAATAGGAAGGATCTGTTGTGTTGATCTCTCTTGACCAGTCGAAGGAATAACCTAATGACTTTAACTGATCCTTGAAATGTGCCACATTGTTCTTGGTTACGATCTTAGGATGAATCTTATTCTTGATCGCATAGTTCTCTGTAGGAAGACCGAATGCATCCCATCCCATTGGGAAAAGGACATTATATCCCTGCATTCTCTTCTTACGGGATACGATATCCATTGCTGTATATGGTCTTGGATGACCTACATGAAGACCCTGTCCTGAAGGATAAGGGAACTCAACTAATGCGTAATATTTTGGTTTGGACTTATCAAGAGTTGCCTTAAAAGCCTCCTCATTATCCCAGATATCCTGCCATTTTTTCTCAATTTCTTTTGGAGAATACTCTCTGCTCATTTTTCATGACTCCTTTTTCATACATTGTTCGTTATGCACCATGATAGGCATATGCCCGTGAAATAAAAAAACTCCGTCTCTATAAATAATAGTATAGAGACGAAGAGATTATATCTATCCGCGGTACCACTCTGTTTCAGATTCTATATCTGCGCTTATGCTTCTGTAACGGGAAGTCCCGCTCACAACTATTCCAGTCAGGATTCACTGTGAGAACTCCAAGGCGAGTTCAAGGTGTCTCTCTGCTGTCTCGCACCAAATGACAGCTCTCTGAAAAAGATCGTGCCTCTACTACTCCTTATCATGGTCGTTAACATATTACAAATCTGAAAATATTCTAGCATAGTGCCATTTAAAATGCAACTGCTTTTTCAAGAACTGTAATGGAATGGCTGGAAGTAAAGGTATCTGCAATTCCTTCTGTAACGTAAAGATTTCCATCATCCGTGTACAAAATGGCATCAAATTCATCGCTGTGATTCTGCCAGAACTTAACTGCCGACTCTGTTCCCATGACATACAGTGCAGTAGAAAGTCCATCTGCCAACGTGCCATCTTCACTCACAATCGTAACTGACTGTAACCCGTTATAGGCTGGTATTCCAGTCTTGGGGTCTATGATATGGTGATACTTCCTGCCATTTTCTTCAAAATACCTTTCATAGCCGCCAGATGTGATGATTGCCTTGTTCTGTGCAGACAGTACTCCCAGATATTCTTCCTGTTCATCAGGACTTTTAATTGCCACCTTCCATGAACTGCCATCTGGCTTCGCGCCAACAAGCTGCACATTGCCTCCCAGGTTCAAAATAGCACTATTTATATCATATTCCTGCATGATCTGCGCAACTCTCTGGGAAGTATAGCCTTTGGCAATGCCGCCAAAGTCAATCTCTACTCCCTCTGGCAACGTAAGTGTCTGTGTTGAAGCATCATATTGCAGACTGGAGGCATCTACAAGTTGCAGTAAAGACTGTAATTCTTCCTCAGTCGGTATATGGTGCTCTTCTCCTGTAAATCCCCATGCTCTCATGACGGGATATATCGTAATATCAAAGGCTCCATCCGTCTCTTCATAAATAGTAAAAGAACAGTTCAGTAAATACTGCGTATCTGCTGATATCTGCCCTTTCTTATTCTTATTAAGCTGACCAATCTCACTTTTGTCATTGCCAGTGGATAAAAGTGCATCTAATCTCTCAATCTCCTCTTTAGCAGCGCCAACTGCTTCTTCAGCATTCTTACCATAGGCTGTCAATTCCATGTAGGTATCCATGGCAAATATCTGCGCAGATGCGCTTTTGTTATTTTGTTCTCTGACTATAAGGAAATACGCAGCGATACATACTGCTATGAAAAGAAATGCTGTCAGTATTTGTCTCTTATTCTTCTGCATGTTTTTGTCCCCATTTCTTAGGGTATCGTACAATGCAATGTTGGAACTTGTCAAGATTAGGTGGAGAAATGCAGGCAAGCCCGCGCCGTTGTCTGAGCCGCAGGCGAGTTTTAGGCGCGGGTTTGTAATAAAAGCATTTCTGCCGTAGGTGCTTAGAAGTCCTTACAGCTATTACGTGTTCACAAAATCAATGGATAGAAGTCGGTGCGTGCCTAGAACTTCTACTTATTCTTCATTATTCTCAGCTACTTTAGATGCTCTGGCTTTTACTTCTGCTTCCTGGATATCACTTGGAGTCTGTTCATATCTTGCAAATGTGTATTCATAGCTGCCTCTGCCGCCGGTCATGGAGCGAAGCACAGTACAGTATCCACCTAATTCCAGCATCGGGATATCTGCCTCTACAACCTGTTTACCATTACCTACAGGATTCATGCCAAGTACCCTGCCTCGTCTCTTGTTCAGATCACCCATAACATCACCTGTGTATCTGTCAGGAACTGTTACCTTCAGATTCATAATCGGCTCTAGCAGGATTGGTCCAGCTTCCATGAAGCCCTTCTTAAATGCCTGTATCGTTGCCATCTTGAATGCCATTTCAGAAGAATCTACCGGATGGTAAGAACCATCATAAAGTACACCTTTTACACCAACTACAGGATATGCGGCCAAAGGTCCTTTCACAACAGATTCCTGTAAGCCCTTCTCAACTGCCGGGAAGAAGTTCTTCGGAACTGCACCGCCTACAACCTCCTGCTCGAATACATATGGCTTTTCCAGATCACCGGATGGTTCAAAACGCATCTTTACATGACCGTACTGTCCATGTCCACCGGACTGCTTCTTATATTTGTATTCTACGTCTGCCTTTTTCTTGATTGTCTCTCTGAATGCTACCTTAGGCTTGCTCAGTTCAATCTGACACTTATATTCGTTCAACAGTCTGCTCTGGATAATCTCAAGTTGCTGCTCGCCAATACCATATATCAGAGACTGTCTGTTCTCTGTGTCATTGACTACCTTCAAAGTCTGATCCTCATGAGAAAGCTTCTGAAGTGCCTGCGCTACTTTATCAATATCGCCCTTATTCGGTACTTTGTAGCGAAGTGCTGTATAAGGCTTGGATATCTCAAATTTACCATATTCAATGATATTTGCCTTAGTAGACAATGTATTACCGGTTCTTGCTGCTGTCAGTTTCGCAATTGCACCGATATCGCCTGCATGCAGTTCGGGTACTTCAATTGGCTTGCTGCCCTGAAGTACATAGAGCTTGCTGACTTTTTCCTCAATATCCTTGTCCTTGTTATAGATCATGTCATCTGGCTTGAATACACCAGAGCACACCTTAATCAGCGAATATTTGCCAATAAACGGATCTACAATTGTCTTAAATACATAGGCTGACTTTGCCTTGGAAAAGTCATAGTTTGCCTGGAATATCTCGTTTGTTTTCATATTGATGCCAGCCAGTTCCTTATTCTCAGGGCTTGGCAGATATTTCACAATGTCATCCAGCAAAGTATATGTACCTTGGCACAGAGTATTCGAACCCATACTGATCGGTACGATGGAGCCATCAATGACGTTCGTGCGCAGTGCAGCTCTGATTTCATTTTCAGTGAATGTCTCACCACCGAAATAGCGTTCCATAAACTCTTCACTGGTTTCTGCGACTGCTTCCATCAATGTATCTTTATAAAGGGCAAGGTTATCTTTGCTGTAATCAGGGATTTCGCATTCCTCTACTTCTTTGCCTACCCAACGGTTTGCATTCTCACTGACTACATTAATATAGCCCACAAATTTCTCATTTTCACGAATTGGGAAATGAAATGGCGCAATCTTCTTGCCATACATTTCTGTTAATGTTTCTACTACATTCTTGAAAGATGCATTATCCACATCCATGTCTGTAACATAAATCATACGAGGAAGCTTATATTTCTCGCACAGCTCCCATGCCTTTTCCGTTCCGGCTTCCACACCAGCCTTACCTGATACAACGATAATTGCTGCATCTGCCGCACTGATGCCCTCTTCTACTTCACCGATAAAGTCAAAATATCCAGGTGTATCCAATATATTGATCTTTACGCCTTCCCATTCAATCGGCACAACAGTAGTGCTAATTGAAATCTTACGTTTCTGTTCTTCTTTTCCAAAATCACTTACCGTATTACCATCCTCGACTCTGCCCATTCTGGATGTAATGCCTGCTAAATATGCCATAGATTCTACGAGGCTGGTCTTACCCGCCCCTCCATGACCTAATAGAACTACATTTCTGACCTTGTCTGTGGTGTAAACATTCATAGTAGCTACCTCCTGTTTTTTTGTAGGATTCTCACGATATTCCTATCTGATTCTTTTTGGTGTTTCATAAATTTGTTCATACATTATATGAATTGTATTTATTTTCGTACACCTTTAAATAAATTTTACAATATATTGTCTGTATATTCAAGTTTTTTGTGTATTTTGTATATAACATTTTATCCAAAATATTATGTAACTTTTCAGTACAATGTTCTAACGGTTTCTATTGACTTTAGTACGTTAAAGTGCGATACTATAGAAAGAAACAAACGGCATATGCCTGTATAAAGGAGACTACATTCATGAAACGTAATTCTTATGGATTCATCGGACTGGGTCTTATCGGCGGTTCTATCGCCAAGGCCATCCGTAAAATACAACCCGACTGTCACATTCTGGTGTATGATACCAATACAAACATGACTCAGAATGCACTGACAGAAGGAATTGCCGATGCTGTCACCGATTCCATTGGCAATGATTTTCATTCCTGTGATATGATTTTCCTGTGTGCACCAGTTTCCATTAATAATGAAAATCTGGCACAGTTAAAACCATATCTGTCCCCGGACACTCTGATCACAGATGTTGGCAGTGTGAAATCATCTATTCATGACAAAGTAAAAGAATTAGGTCTGGAGAAACATTTTATCGGTGGTCATCCTATGGCAGGCAGTGAGAAATCCGGCTTTACCAATGCCAATCCTATTATTCTGGAGAACGCCTTCTATATTCTTACGCCAACCGAATCTTCTTCAGAAGAAGACCTGACATTCTATCGCGAGCTGGTACAGGCAATCGGTGCTATCCCACTGGTCATTACCTGTGATAAGCATGACTACGTTACTGCAGCGATCAGTCACGTTCCTCATCTGATAGCTGCTGCATTGGTGAATCTGGTTCATGACCACGATACCCAGGAAGGAACCATGAAGCTGGTAGCCGCAGGCGGTTTCAAAGATATCACCCGAATTGCCTCATCCTCTCCACAGATGTGGGAAGCAATCTGCATGACCAACTCCAGTAACATCGCAGACTTGTTGGACGATTATATTGAATCATTAAAAGACATCAGCCAGGCTGTTCGTTCCAGACAACAGGGCTACACTTATGATTTATTCAAAGAATCCAAGGAATATCGCGATTCCTTTGCCAACCAGTCCAGAGGTCCTATCAAGAAAGTATTCGGCTGCTACCTGGATATTCCTGATGAAGCCGGTGCGATTGCAACAATTGCAACCCTTTTGGCAAAAGCCGATATATCTATTAAAAATATTGGTATCGTCCATAACCGTGAATTTGAAGAAGGTGTCCTGCAAGTTGAATTCTATGAGCAGGCATCACTTAACGAAGCCATCATCCTTTTACAGGATTTGAACTATACAGTATATGAAAGGAAATAAAAAACATGCAGATAAGCAAGAAAAACCACCTTCACGGAACTATATCTGTTCCCGGAGATAAATCCATCTCCCATCGCGCAGTTATGTTTGGTTCGCTGTCACAAGGCACAACTGAAATCACACACTTTCTGGAAGGTGCTGACTGTCTCTCTACTATTGGATGTTTTCGCAGTATGGGCATCCCCATTGAAAGGACAAAAGATACTATACTTGTTCACGGAAAAGGTCTTCATGGTCTGAGCAAACCAGTTGATGTCCTCGATTGTGGTAACAGCGGAACTACGACCAGACTGATCTCCGGTATTCTGGCAGCTCAGAACTTTGACGTTACTCTGACAGGCGATGCTTCTATACAGACTCGACCTATGAAGCGAATCATGACACCTCTGTCAGAAATGGGTGCACATATCGTCTCCGTAAATGGTAATGGTTGTGCGCCGCTCCATATTGAAGGTACAACCTTAAAAGGCATTCACTACCAGTCTCCCGTAGCTTCTGCACAAGTAAAATCCTGTGTCCTGTTAGCCGGCTTGTATGCCCAGGGAGAAACCAGTGTCACCGAGCCTACCTTGAGCCGTAATCATACAGAAATCATGCTGCAGTACTTCGGTGCAAATGTAACCAGTGAGGGTGTCACTGCTACGATTCATCCAGAACCTCAATTAGAGGGCAGACAAGTAAAAGTTCCCGGCGACATTTCTTCTGCTGCTTATTTTATCGCCGCAGCTATGTTAGTACCTGATTCTGAAGTACTTCTTAAAAACGTGGGGATTAATCCTACCAGAGATGGTATTATACGTGTATTCAAAGAAATGGGCGCTGATATTATTTACTTGAATGAAAATTGTGATAATGGAGAACCTACCGCAGACCTATTGGTGCGCTCCTCTTCTCTTCATGGAGTTACTGTCGGAGGTGAAATCATTCCTACCTTAATTGATGAGATTCCTATGATTGCTGTTGCTGCTGCCTACGCTGACGGAACCACCATCATAAAAGATGCTGCTGAATTAAAAGTCAAAGAATCTAACAGAATTGACACTGTTGTCACAAATCTCAAAGCAATGGGCTGTGACATTGAAGCTACTGAAGATGGTATGATCATCCATGGCGGCAAACAATTACATGGAACTTCCATCAATACGAAGAAAGATCACCGTATAGCCATGAGCTTCGCCATTGGTGCCCTGGCAGCAGATGGGGTTACTGAGATTCAGGATGCAGATTGTGTTACTATCTCCTATCCAAATTTCTATGAAGATGTTGAGATGTTATCTAAGTAATTTAATATGATACCAGTGGTGAAGGGGCTTTTGCACCAACATTTTAATACTTATATAGGGTAAAAAATCTGTGCAGTTGTTAATTACTCTGCACAGATTTTTTATTTTCTGATATAGAAAACAGGGTATGAACTCTGCCATACCCTGTATATTCTATCATTACAAATTCAATTATGCCTGAGGACCTGCTGCAACTAAAGCCTTACCAGCGTCATTACCTTCATACTTAGCAAAGTTCTTAACGAATCTGGATGCAAGGTCTTTTGCCTTAACTTCCCATTCAGAAACATCTGCATAAGTATCACGAGGATCAAGAATACCTGCGTCTACACCAGGAAGTTCTGTAGGAACTTCGAAATTGAACATAGGAATTGTCTTTGTAGGTGCGCTTAAAATAGCTCCGCTAAGGATAGCATCAATAATACCACGAGTATCCTTAATAGAGATACGCTTACCTGTTCCGTTCCATCCTGTGTTTACTAAGTAAGCCTTAGCTCCGCTCTTCTCCATCTTCTTAACAAGCTCTTCTGCATACTTTGTAGGATGCAGTTCAAGGAATGCCTGTCCGAAGCAAGCTGAGAATGTAGGTGTAGGCTCTGT
>OBKI01000201.1_pt1 | contig 47784 bp, 57 predicted proteins | sample 1519731 | NCBI WGS metagenome assembly OBKI01 (sample SAMN00265070, study PRJEB22529) | human gut metagenome
TCTTCCGATCTTTGAAACGCCTCCCTTTTTTAAAAATGGTTAGGGGGGAGTGGGGGGTAAAAATTTTCACCATCGCTCTTCATTTTTAAATTTATTTTTATTTCTATTATTATTTTCTATCTTCTCTGGGTGTAATTTGTTGTGACAAGCTGGACAAACTGCAATAAGATTTTTATATTGTTTCCCTTTATATGTATAATACTTTGATAGTGCAAGCTCTGGATGTTTCCTTACAAACTGAACATGATGAACAGTATTAGCTTTAGTAATCTTTCCTTTCTTCTTACACTCTTGGCATTCATAATGTTGTTCTCTTAGTACTTCTTCCTTTAGATATCTGAACTCTATAGACTTATAGAACTTCCATAATCTATCCGTGTCTATCAATTTATTAATCCATTGGACTAATTCAATCGTATTCATTCTATTTCAATCCTTCCAACATATCCCTTAGTTTATTATAATATGTATTATTATTTGTAATTCTCATTAAGCTTTCTATCTCCCATGCTCTTGGCGTATTCGGAAGTTTCTTTCTAATACATAAGTCCACTATACTCTTAGCCTTATTAAATGAATGTACATGAGTATGGCCTTTCTCAAATGGTTTATTAGTATTATGTACAATATATCCATCACTAGCTTTGTATATGCTATATTCCTTGCGTTGAAATATCTTTCTACTTCCTGCTTTCTTATTATGCTTTGGTATTTGTTTCATAATATTTTCATACTTCCATAATTTCTTTGGAACTTCATCTCTATCTGCTATAGTTCCTGCATCAATCCATTTCATACCAATCACACCTTTTAACAAAATAAAAAAAAGAACACTAAATTATTAGTGCTCTTTGTGGGAGTAATGAAGAAAAAACAATCGTTTGGTATCTTTGGAATTGTAAAGAATCGAACTTTACTATGCTCCAGCAATTCCATATTGCACCCATTGATTTGGGTGCATTGGAGTTAATAATTTTAAAAAATAATAATTAAATCAAAGATCAAATTCATATTTAAAAAGTTTTTATTAAAGATATAGTTAAAATTATTTTATCGGATTATTTTTTTATTAAATTGTAATGGTTTAAGCAGTTTTCCTTCTGCAAATATAATGTAAAACAATAAGTAATTAATAATACTAATTATGATATATAGATTTTTTTAACACACAATATATGTGAATATTTTGATTTTATCACGGTTTACTCCGGAGGTTTTAAAGTGGTCCTCTCACTTCTACTACTATGTTTTAATATATATATTAGCTGCCTCATGGATTTGAACCACGAATATATTTCAATCATGTATAGTCGACAATTTAACACTCAATCCATATATAAACCTATAGCAACATATTGAGGGAAGAGTACCTCTACTCTTATCCCTCCAGAAACTTAAATTAAATTTATGAGAATTTATTCTAAGTTTCTCTTGCTCGCACATGATGGAAATATGCAATCAATTTACGTTTTTTCTACTATTCTTGATAATATCATATTATCATATTTCTTGTGTCCAAAGGTGTCCAACATCATCTATCTAATAATTTATCAATTGCACTCTTATGTATTCTTCTTACTGTTCTATAGCTATAATTTATTTTACAACTTATCTCTTCAAATCTCTTATTATCAAAATATCTATATCTTAAAACTTCACGTTCCAATGGTTCTAATTTATCTATAGCATTTTCTATTTTATTTTGTATGTCTAATAATTGTCTATATTTATCCCAGTATTTTTCTATTTGTTCTTCTATATCAATCAATATATTTCCTATCTTATCATGGTCTTCAAAACCACCTCTAGGCATATCTGACCATTTAGGGCTTTTTATAGAGTATTTCATGTGTTCTAGTTCTTTTATTCTATCTTGCACTTGTATCATTTCTCTAACTATTGTTTGATATTGTTTTAGATCATTTTCACTCATAATATAACCCACCTTTCCCCTTTTAATAAACTCCCTCAACTCCTCTTACTTATAATATCCTGTGTTTATTCTTTGGATAGTTCTTTGAAGTTTGTATTCTATATGTTCTTTTAGCTTTTCTTTTGAGTTGTAATCCTTATTACTTGATAGATACAATATTTGATTGATTAAGATATTTACATCTGCAATTTCTGAAATTGTTTCATCTGATATTTCTCTTCCATTTGCTATATCCTTTGATATTTCCCTTGTCAATTCTCCCAGTTCTTCAATTAGTTTTAACTGTTGATTTCTAATTTTAAATGTATCTGCTATTTCTTTTATTGCTCCGTTTATTTCTTCTATATTCATCTATTCATCCTTTCCTAGTAACTTTTTCACATATTGTATTTCACAACTTTCTTCATCTTCAAAATCTAATTCACAATTCATACAACCCGCTCCATCTAAATCATAAGACTCATTGCAGAATACTTTAAATCTCTTGTTTATCAAATCAACGAGTTGTCTTTCTTTACAAGTTTTTCTTTTTGCTCTCATTATTCTACCTCCTCAAATTTCATAGTTATAAATTCTGAATAAGGTAATTTTTCTAAAGTGTCACAAAATACGTGCCATTCATCTAACTTATGGTGTCTTCTTTGTCTGTACATAGCTCCTAAAGTCTCATAGTTAAGGTGTACTGTTCTTTTTTGATTGTAGCTGTTAGGTAATAATTGTATCATCTGCCACCAATAATCTTTTTTATTATGTACATAATCATCTTGATAAGTATTAAATACTTCTCTATAGTAATTTAGTATCTCTATAATGTCAAACAAAGCATCTAAGCTATTGTCTAGTAAATGTTCATAACTAAAGTCGTCTAGTTCGAATTCTTTTGCTTGTATCTTATGCATTTTTGATGTAGAGTTAGCTGTAGTTGCTATTTTGTATGTGTCATATTCACTAAACCAATATAGTGGTGCAGTTATATCCATTGTTACTGTTACCATTCTATTCCACTTTCTATGCTCTGGACCAGCTAATGTTAAATTTTTAAGCAATTTATAATCATTTGGTCCTATTACATATCCTTCTTTTCCATCTTGAGTAAAATCTGATTGCCAACTATCCATTCTATCCCAACTATTCATAGGATTTCTTGCTCCTCTTATAGCTGCCTCAAAACCAAACACTTCTACATTCTCAACTTTTAACATATTATTCATCCTCCCCTGTTCCTAATATATCTATGCCTGTTAACTGTCTACAGTAATTTCTTAACTTGTCCAATTGTCCAGCGACTCTACTGTGTTTAGTTTTTAACTCTTGTAATTCCTTTTCCAACATTGCATTTTCATTTATAAGTAATCTATTTTGTTTTTCTAAATAAGTATTTGCTAGGCTTAGTTCTCTATTAGTATCTAATAAGTTTTCTATTGAGTCCTCTTTAACTTCTATATCCTCTTTTAACTTACTATTTCTGTTCTTTAAGAAATCAATCATTTTGTGTAAATGTTCATTTATGCCTTGTGCTCTCTCTAATTCTCTTGTAAGGTCGTTTATATATTTTCTATTTAATAACATATTTAAATCCCCCTTATTTCATTTCTTGATTAATTAGTTCATCTATTACTTGTGACAGTCTTAAAATGTCCTCTGTCAATCCTAGTTGGCAATATAAACTGCTAAGTATATCTTTTAACTCGTCTAGCATAATATCACCTCTTTTTACAATCTTTTTATATAACTAACACAATAATCAAGCTTATCCATGTACACTTCTAATTCTTTTAACTGTTCTTTATCAAATTTAATATTTAAGTTTTTTATTCTTTTTTGAATTTCTCTTAGTTCGTCTATTGCTAACTTAGCTTTAAGTATTTTATCCGAAGCCTCTTTATATTTATTTGCATAGTCTGTAAATTCTTCATTATCAAATTTTAATGCTGACTTTTCTTCTTCTACTTTATCTAATATGTTCAATTGAATATTTTCCACAGAATCACTTCCTTTTCATTTGACTATCATTAGTAAATAAGAATAGGGAACTATACTGGTATTGCATAATCCCCTATTTAGTTGTTATTCGTCATACTCAAATATATATGTTCCTGCTACTATATTTGTTTTCCACTTCTTATTAAGGCTATCTGATACTGCTTGTCTACTTACATATAAATGTTTTTCTGCATCTCTTGTACTTCTAAAGAAGCCTATAACTTCTCCAGTAATTGCATCTTTGGCTACTATAGTTCCTTTTGTTTTACTCTTATGAGCTGTCTTGGCTGCTAAATCATATCTGTCTAACCATTCTAAATTACCAGCATAATTATCATAAACTAATCCATTCTTGTGAAAAGCTGTTACATCATCATAGGTATAAGTTTTATATTTTCTATCTTTTGATTTTCTTATAACTTTATCGTTTGTGTAATATATATCAACAAAGTGATATGCTACTAACCTTGCTACATTGTATTCCTTGTATTCGCCTTGAAATTTAACTTTTATAAATTGTTTGTCCTTATTGCATCTTCTTTTATGTACAAAGTATGGTAATAAAAACTTACCTTCTGGTATGCTTTTATATATTTTTTTAAATCTTCCATAGTTGCTTATTATGAATTGTCCTTCTGAACCTTCTATTGTCTTCCATATCTCATCTTTGAAAATCTCTTTTGAATAAAATTCTTTAAGTTGTTTTTTACTTGTATTTTCATCTATGATGTAATATCTCTTGTTAACTTTTCTATTCTTTGATTTGTAGCTTTGTAATGTCCCTTTTGTTTTGACAAATAATTGGCACATTTTTTCATAAGTGGTTTCAGTTTTTAAGTTATATCTTGGATCATATAAATATAACATCACATCACCCCTATTTAATCCCCAAATACTCTTTTATTACCTCTATTGCTTCATCTGCTGAATAGCATATTTTACACATATATCCCTGCTTATATAACCAATCTAGCCATTTAACTTGTTCTATGGTGCATTTATTCTTTCCATATTTCATCTCTATTGCTAGTCCTATGTATTTACCTTTAGGCGATAAAAGTAGTAAATCTGGAACTCCAGCTCGCATACCAAGTCTTTTTAATTCTGCTCCTGTTATCTTACTTCTTTTTGCTTCATTTGGACAATGAAAAATCCATTTAAGTTCTTCAAACCTATCAGAATTCCAACTGCACCATTCTATGACTGCTTTCTGCTCTTGTGCTTCACTCATATTTACTCATCTCCACTTCTCTAGCTATATTAATAGCCATAGTTATCGCTTCATTTAAGCTATAGCCTAGCTCATAGTAAAATTTAGCAAACTTTATAACCTCTTTCATCTAATCCCCTCTAACAATCTATGATAAACCTTATATAGTTCAGCATATTTGTTTTTATTTAATAAATCATGCTCTATCCTTTTTATCTCAAGTTCTTTTATCATTTTTTCTAGGTCCTGTAGCATTTGCATATTTCTTATTTGTAATCCTGTTAATTTCATTAATTTATTTCCTCCGCACTTAATAATTTTCTTTCGTATTTTTTATTTAGTGTTTCAGTTACTAAGTGATTATTTTCTAATACTTCATATAATTTTAAATACTCATCTAACACTTTTTCCCTAACTTCTAACATTTCATTATTCATTTCTTTTTTTCTTAACATTTTAGGAAATCCAAATATATTTGATGTGACCTTGTTGACTACTGTATTTGCTTTTATGTATGATACTTTTTCTTGTTTTAGTTCTTCTGGAAGTAAATCTTGTAGTATTTCCATGCATTGTAATTGATGTTTTTTATCACCTTGTCTGAATTTTAAATCTTGAAGTGCTTGTTCTAACGCTTCTATATATTGTTGGGTTTTGTATCTTACTAATGCACTTTCTTTATTGCACATTTGCATTACCCAACTTCTATCCATTACAAAACAAGGTCTTTCTTGATTTTGTTTATCTTTATATGTGCCCTCCTTAATTTTTAGGGCGGATATTTCAACACCAGCATTTTCAAGTGATTTAATTTCTTTTCGTATACTAGCCATAAAGTTGTCGTGTCTTACTGCCCCTTTATTTCCTTCTTCCTCTCTAAATTTATTTATCAAGTCTACTACTTCTAAAGATGTCATTGTAATTTCTATACTTAATAAGTTCATACAATCAACTCCTTTTAAAGTAACTTTTATTTAACTGTTAATAACCTCTTTTGTTATTGGATCATAACTCCATACTCTAACTTCATCTTTTATTTTTCCATTTACTAAATTACCGCATTCTCGACACTGGCTTACTACGCCTAGTCCTTTTACTTTAAGATGTATCATTGTGCCTCCACAGTTTATGCAGCTTTTTTCTTTACCTCCTAGTACCTTTTTCATTAGTTTTCATCCCCTTAACTAATTTTCTTTTTCTCTAACTTTTCCAACTTGCTAATGACTTGTTTTATTGTTAGGCATACACTTGCCCTATGTATGCCTAATCTTCTCGCCGTTTCAGCTTGTGTTAGTCCTTCAATGAATACTAGTTCAATTACACTTCTTTGACGTGCTGTAAGGCAATTTAAATCTATTGTGGCTACATCTATAAATCTATTCTTATTTCGATGTATTGAATTATCTTTTTTATTTTCACCTTCAAGTATTCTTCTTAGGTTTTTTAATGCTGATATTTCTACTCTTGATATATGTGATTGATAGTCATTTAGTAGTACTGCTATTTCTGATTGTGTTTTTCCTTCGAAAAATTTCATCTCTATTACTGTTTTTTCCAATTTTGAAAGTTTTTTCATAGCGTTTAATAGATCTATTTTGGAAATTATTTTGTCCTCTGATATGCTTATATCTCTTATCGTTTCTGAATAGGTAATTTTTCTTTCATTTGGGCATAATTTTATCGGACTATCCATAGGAATTTTGCCCTCCATAAGATGCAACGTCTTTGTAATTTCTTGTATTGTTACTCCCATAATTTCTGATAATTCTTTTAATGTAGGCTCTCTTTGTAGGCTTTCAAATTTTTTTCTAATTTGCTTGATTTGTTTGTATTGGTCGTAATTTCTTCGTGGTATCCTGAAAGGTACATCATCTCTATTGTATCTAAATTCTTTTAGTATTTTACCCACTATGTTTGTCGTTGCATAAGTTGAAAATTTCACATTTAATGTTGGGTCATAATTTTGTATGGAATATAATAATCCTAGACTTCCAACCTGAATTGCATCATCGTAACTTATTGCTTTACCTTTGAATTTCTTTGCTTGTTTATATACAAGCCCTATATTATCCTCAACAATGCTTATTACAGCCTCTCTATCTCCCTTTTGAGCCTTTTCAAACAATTCAACAATATTTTTATCGATAATCATATTTGTTCCCCCTACGGACCAGGGGAATTCCCCTGGAATATATTAAAAGCAATTGCATATAATATTCATATAATTTAATTTTCTTTTTTTGAGCTCAAATATCTAAAGTATTTAACCTTATCAGCAATGATAGGGTTATTTGGTTTTTCTCTCATTTCTTGTTCCCATACAATAACTAAATTCTCTGGAGATGTTATTAATCTAAATTTATAATCTTCCTTCATTGCTTTTATAAGGTAACCTACTTTATTTTCTATATTTTTAGAGTCCGTTGTTATAATTAATTTTTCTGATAAATAATACATATCTTTATTAGTTTTTAAAAATTCATTTGTAATAGTATTTATATCTTTTTCATTTAAATAAGGCATATATAACCTAACTTTACCAGCAACATCTTCTATATTTATCTTTTGTTGTTGCTCTAATTCTGTCTTTAGTTCTGTCTTTATCTCTAAATCTATCTCTTGCTCTATCTCTGTCTCTATCTCTGTCTTTGGTGTAGTTTTGTCTGGACATTGTCCGGACATTTGTCCCAATCTTAGTTTTTCATCTTCAATTCTTTTCCTATAATTTCTTTTTCTGTCAGCTTCAGTCGTTGATTTTCCAATAAAATCTTGAATATCTAACATATATATTGCTCCATTATCAAGTATTTCTATTAATCCTAATTCCAGGAAAATTTTTAATGCTTTCTCAATAACACCCACCGGAAATCTGGTAATATTTGCTAACATCGTGGAATTATATGGAATCCTATCATTGAATAATAACTTCCCTTCATTTTTTAAACTTCTAAGATAAAGTTTTAAAAGTATATTAGAATACATATATCCATCTGGCATACTTTCAAGCATTATCATTTCATCTCTATCATAAAAATTATCTACTAACCTTAGATAATAATATTTTTTGTTGTCAGCCAATTTATATCACCTCTACTTTTTAACTTTAGCTTCTAATCTTTTACACACTCCGTCATATTGTGATTTTTTTAGTTCTTTTGGTTCTACTCCAAATTCTTTTAAAACTTGAGACTTTATCTTCTCACTTGATATTCCGACATTATTGCCTAATGTATAAAGTCTCTTAAGCTGTTTTTCAGTTATTCTATAATCGTTACTTTGTTTCTGTGGTCCTTTAGACTCAAATACGACTGTTCCAAAACCATCACTTGACTGTTTAATTGATGCTTGTTGCAATTGTGCATTTGCTACCTCTTCCTTACTTGCCACGCTCTTTTTAATTTCAAATCCTAATATTGCTAATGCTCTTCCAACGGCACTTGTTTCACAGTTTTCTAAAGCTGATGTTTTATTTATAAATGAAGATCCTTCTTTTTCGTAAGCATATCCAGTAGAAGCCGGAACTTCTGAATTATCTCTGTAAGCTGTTGCTTTCATAACTATTACTTCATTTTCCCATTTAACTATTTCTGTTAGTATTCTACCTTCTGGATACTTTTCATAAAATTTCATAATCCTAACATTTACTTCTACATAATCCTTTAAACCTGACTCTTTTCCCACTTTTCGTTTCCCCTTTCTTGCTTTATGAAGTCCTTAAAAGCTTGTACATATGCTTTATCATATTCTGATAAAGGACTGTTTTCTTTTGAGTACTGTTTTATATACTCTTCCAGTTCTTCTATCGGTTTATGACTTTCTAAGCAATGACCACAACCATCTAAATATCCCCATTTACTATCACAGTTGCAATCATAAGGGCTTAATAACATAGCATACATTAATCTATTTTCAAAGGTCGGTTCTTCAGAGAAAAAACAATCCCATATTTTCATTTACTCTCCCTCTTTATCTATGGTATAATTAATTTAATATCAATTTCCATTGGTCCTATTTTATAGGGCCTTTTTTATATTCCCATGTAAGCATCTGCTCTATTTTCTCTTTCATCTTCATCTGCTTCATCTAGTTGTTTAATTTCTTCTTGCATCATTGCATCAATTTCTTGCAATATTTCTTTTAGGTCCTTGATTTCGTATGCTGTTCTTATTTTGCATGCCCTCCAGTATTCATAATTACAAGCAACTTGTAAATCATTTGTACTATATCTATCTTTGTATAGTTTTATTTGGCTATCACATAACTCCATGAAACTCTCACATGCTGTAATCTTATTTTGTATGCTTTCTCTAACTTCATCTAATATCCAGTTCATATTAATCCCCTTTAATATTTACATCTATTTGGACCTCAGTTAAAACTTGCATTACTTATTTTCTAATTCTTCCAATAATTTTTCTAATATCTTTCTTTGTCCTTTTCCAGTTACGCGAGTTGTATGGAATGTAAATACTCCTTTAGAACTTTCTCTAGTCCCTTCTCTTACTTCTAAGTATCCATGTATTATCGCTTCTTGCTTAGCTTCTGTACTATTCTTGAATATCCAGTCCCAATCTCTAAGCTTTTGGTACAATTTCTTTTCTCCTATAACTATGCCATGATGATTACTTAGTATCTTAGCTACTTCCCTAACCAATAAGGAATTTTTACTAGCAGATATTTGGTTCAGCATCTTACTATTTTTCTCTAGCTTGTCCTCTAGTTGTTTAGATTTCTCTTGTTCTTCTTTTAACTTAGTTGCTAACTGTATAAGAAAATCTGGACTAGTTAATGCTTTTTCTATTGTATCCTCTGTCATATAAGCTCCATGTTTTCTTATAGAAGGTAAAACCTCATCGAATATCCATCTTTCAAACTTTTCTGCATTTGGTAATTTACTGCCTATTATTAATCTGTATATGTCACCTTCTGGTATTATATTTGTCATTCTCATTTGTCCTCTTGAATTTTCAACCTCGTGTTTTACGATGTTCATACACTTTGTGTTTACTGCATCAGTTGGATTTTTATATCCTAATGCTTTTGCCACGTCATTTGCTACTGCATATGTTTTCCCTTTTATTTCTAATACTCTTATTTCTCCAAATTCATTATTGCTAAATGTTTTATAACTTAAATATAAATCTGACATATACTATTCCCCCTTATTTATTTTTCTTAATACCATATCTTGAAATTTAAAATATTCTTCCCAATCATTTTCTGCCTCACCTGTTCTTATAAGATTACAATAAATCTTAAGTATCCAAGTTACTGACATTTATTACTCCCCTCCTTTTAATCCATTTGGTCTAGCCAATCTAAAAAAGGTTCAGTTGGAATTCTATAAACTCCACCTATTTTTATTACTTTGAACATATCTCCAGTAGTTAAAGCTTGTCTTACTAAGTTGTAAGCTGTTTTTTGAGATATTTGTAGTATTTCTTGTACGTCATTGACTGTTAAAACTTTCTTCATATTCCATCATCCCCCTAATGATTTTATTTTTCTACTATGTTAAAATTTCACTAAACAATTCGTGTGATTGAATCGTTAAAAAAAATTTTATTGATATCTGAATCTGGAAAAGCTGCTTTAAATTTAGTTAAAAAATTATAGCTTGGATTTCTTAAACCTAATTCTATTTTAGAGTACAGGCTAAGTGTTACTCCTATTAATGCTGCCATATCTTTTTGTGATAAATTTTTGAGATTTCTAAAATCAACTAAACTATTCATTATATTCACCTCTCTTATTATTTATTACACTTTTTGTGTTCCTTATATTTACATAGTACATCACACTTTCTGTGTTGTCAATAGTATTATTACACTTTTTGTGTTTTTTATTCTAAAAAAACACATCATGTGTTAAAATATTATTGGGAGGAATAAATAAAATGGATAAAGTTTTTGGAAGAAGATTGAAAGAATTAAGAGAAGAAAAAGATATGAAACAATCTGATTTAGCTAAAATATTAGAATGCTCAAGTAGCGCAATTGGTATGTATGAACAAGGTCGAAGATATGTAGACTTAGATGGTTTAAAAAAAATCGCGGAATATTTTGATGTTTCTGCAGATTATCTTATTGGAAGGACTGACATAAAAAAATTTGAAGATTTTCCTCCAGAAGTTAAGAGAGTTGCAAATTTATTTTCATCTATTGAAAAATCTAAAGCTGATAGTTTAGAAAAATTGATAAGAGAATTATTAAAGAAGTAAAAAGAACCTTTAATTCGGTTCTCTGATTACTTCTTTAATTTTTTTTTCAATCATTTCAAAATCTTCTTTTGATTTATTAAATAATTCATTTAGCAATATTGCTATTTCCATTTTCTCATTTTCATTCAATTTAATTTCCCCCTTATATATACTTATATAATAGCGAATGCACGTTCTATTATCAACAAGCTTTTATATATTTATTTATAAAAATTGTAACATAAAAAATATCGCTATCAGCGATATTTACGACTTAAACTGACATAATAATAAAAACTGTGGATTAATCAAATATATTTTGAAAGGTGAAATAATTTTGATTAAAACAGCAAGAAAAAAACATAAATTAACACAGAAGGAACTCGCAGAACGTTGTAATTTGTCGCAAAGTTTTTTGAGTGAATTAGAAAATAAGCATAATAAAAAGAATGTAACTATCAAGCAAATAGTAAAATTAGCAAATATATTAAAAATAAATCATCATGAATTGGCATGTTGGTTTATAGACAAGGAATTAGGGGTGTTTGAAGTTGGATAATATCAAGAGTACTTTTATAAGAAAAAGAAATAATAACTACAATGTTATAGTTGAATACTATGACGAAGCTGGCAAAATAAAACAAAAAAGTATTGCTAAATACGGATTAAAGAAAAAAGCAGAAAGGCATCTAATAGAACTAAAAGCAGAAATACAAAATGAGAAATATATGTTTAGTAATGATATAACTGTTACTGATAGATGCTACAGATATATTAATGAAAATAAACGTGATTGGTCGCCTTATACAGTAAAAAATAGATTAAGTTGGGTAAAATTAAATGTAGCTCCATTTTTCAAAGATACTAAAATGGAAAACTTAACAATTCACCAAATTCAAAGATATTTAAATTATCTTTATGAAAATTTTACTGTTGAAAGTGCTAAAACAAGATTTGGCTTTTTTAGGTCAGTAGTAAAAGAATGCTATAGAATGAAAGAAATAAAAGAAAATTTATGTGACTTTGTGAAAAGCCCTAAAAAAGAAGCTTCAAGTATAGCTGATGTTTATACAAGGGAAGAAATTTTACAACTCTTTAAATTGTTAGAAGATAAGCATTTTGAACTTCCGATTTTACTTATAGTACTTTTAGGACTTAGAAAAGGTGAAGCATACGGACTTACATGGGATGATATTGATTTTGATAACAACACAGTTAAAATAGAACAAATTTCTATTTATCTAGACGGAAGTTTAATTTTTAAATCTCCTAAAACAACTGATAGTAAAAGATTATTATCTGCTCCGATTGAGCTCATGGATAAGCTAAAAAAGGAAAAGCTAAAACAAAATGAATTAAAACTTCAAGGTGTTTTAGAAAATAAATATAATTTGGTTTGCTTAAATAAAGAATTAAAACCATATAAAAATGATGATTTAAATAGATACTATCGAAAGTTTTGCAAAGAAAATAATTTTAGACAGTTAAGAATACATGATTTAAGACATACTAATGCAACATTATTATTATTATCTGGTACAGATATGAAAACTGTATCTGGAAGGTTAGGACATACAGATATCAAAATAACAATGAATAAATATAGTCATGTATTAGAAGAAATGGATAGAAAGGCAAGTGAAAATCTTAGCAATATATTATTTAACCAAAAGTCAACAGGTAATTAATGTAATCCTTATTTTGTGGCAGTCAATTTGTCAGTTTTATAAAAATGTCAGCTAAAAATCAAGTCAAATGTATAGCAAATAATATCAATATATATTAAGAAGAGTAAGCAGTATACACATTTATATAAATATATATTACTGCTTACTTATACTTAATTACTCATATACTGAGTACTTCTATATGTATAAAAGTGTGTATTTTTAAAGTGTACGCTTGGTTGATTCATAACTTTTGTCAGTTTTAAGTCAGTAAGCATAAAAAACTAATGATTAATCCACAGTTTTTAAGAAGTTATCCACAACTTATTTTATGATATAATTAAAATAAAAAATGGGGGTATACTTTATGATAAGTTATGATCCATTATGGAAACTACTAATAGATAAAAAAATTACCAAAACAGAATTGAGGGAAAAAGTAGGCTTTAGTACAAATACTTTGTCAAAACTTTCTAAGAATGAATCTGTTACATTAAGTATATTAGAAAAGATTTGTTTATGTCTAAATTGTAAAATAGAAGATGTAGTAGAAATAAAAAAAGAGTAGGATATCCTACTCTTTTATTGAGAACGTAAAATATTTTGTGCTTATGAAAATAAATACTCCTTTATGGCAATGATAAAAATATTAAATCAATGTCAATAAGGAGTATTTTTTATGAGTAAATTAAGTAAAGAATTAATAAGACAAATAATAGCAGATGGAGAATTTAGTACACCTAATGATATAGGAGAGTATCTAAAAGATATGTTTAAAGATGTAATTCAAGAAATGTTAGAAAAAGAGCTAGCGCTCGAGCTTGGTTATGAAAAAGGCGATAGCCAAAATAAAAATACTGATAATAGAAGAAATGGCTACAGTAAAAAAACTGTGAAATCCCAGTTTGGAAATATTGAATTAGATATTCCAAGGGATAGAAATAGCGAATATAACCCAAAAGTTATACCAAAGCATACAAAAAATATATCAGGTTTAGAAGAAAAAATTATTTCACTATATGCAAGAGGTATGTCAACTAGGGATATACATGATCAAATTAAAGATTTATATGGCATTGAAATATCAGCTGAATATGTAAGCCATATAACAGATGTTGTAATTGAGCAAGCAAGATTATGGCAAAATAGACCACTTGAATCTGTTTATCCATTTATATTTATGGATGCTATTCACTACAAGGTAAGAGAAGATTCAAAAATCAAAAATAAGGCTGTTTATGTGATTTTAGGGGTTAATAAAGACGGTTTTAAAGATATTTTAGGTCTATGGATAGGTGAAAGTGAGACCTCTAAGTTTTGGTATTCCATACTTACTGATTTAAAAAATAGAGGTGTAAAAGATGTTTTAATATTTAGTGTGGATGGTTTGCCGGGATTTAAAGAGGCAATTAGCGCTAGCTACCCTCAATCTGTTGTACAAAGATGTATCATACATCAATTAAGAAATACATTTAAATATGTGTCATATAAGGACTCTAAAGAGTTAATGAAAGACTTTAAATTAGTTTATAAAGCTATAAATGAATCTGAAGCCTTGTCGGCTCTAGATGTTGTGGAAGAAAAATGGGGCAAAAAATATCCAACAGCAATAAGAATTTGGAAAGATAACTGGGATGTAATTTCACCGTTCTTTAATTTTCCACAAGAAATAAGAACAATTATGTATACTACTAATATTATTGAAGGTGTTAATAGACAGTTTAGAAAGGTTACTAAAACAAAATCCACTTTTCCATCAGATGAATCTTTGCTAAAATTGCTTTATTTAGCAAGTCAAAATATAATGAAAAAGTGGACTATAAGATATAGAAATTGGGATAGTATATATAACCAATTATCTATCTTCTTTGATGGTAGAATATAAATTTAAAAAATCTATATTCCGATTTTATCGGAGTATGAGGAGTTGAAATTAATTCCTTATACTTACCTAGATTTAGTTTTACCATTTTATAAAAAAATATCCATGTTATGAATATTTAACAGATTATTAGAAATATTATAAGTAAATGATGTTGCTATAGAGGAGCGAAATTACTCTAAAGCACAAATCAATTTACACTCTCCTTTTATTTGTTCTATTAAATCACTTAAATCAAGTTTACATTCTCTTATATCTAATATATTATCATTTTTACATTTTTTATTACTTACACATAAGATTGAAGGTTCAAAAGGGAAATATTCTTTATATGCTTTTTTATAATGCAAATCTAGATATTTATTCAAATCTAATTTTTTAGTTCTTTCTACTTCACAATAATATATTTTTATTTCTCCGTTAATTCTTAATACTAATAACAAATCAACTATAACTTTATCAATTTTAAAAGGACATCTAGCTTTTAATATTTCTATATTATTTTTCATAAGTTCAGCTATAATTTGTGAACATACTATTTTATGTTTCCATTGAACTGGTTTTCTTCCAGTATAGAAAATATTTTGCCCTGGTATGCTTTCTCTAAAACACTTAACATAATTTATTGTGATTAATTTTTTCATTCGTGCTTGGCAACTTCTTAAACTTCCATTAAAAAATATAATTGATAAACTTTTAGTATCACAAATACCCATTTCATCAATAAATTCTTTGATTTTTTGATCTCTATTTGTAATTATCATACTATCACCTACAATTTATCTAAAAATGATAAGTCACTTAATTTTTTGACCTTCTCATTCGCTCCAGTAACATTTTTATTTCCTTCGTCTTGTAACTTATCCTTTAAGAAATTCAAACTCTTAGAAGTGCCTTTATTTTGATATTTTAAGGTATAGTCCTTAACTTGATCATCTGTGATAAAATATCCTTGAAATTCTTCTATATTAGCACCATTTTTTATAAATCCATGCCCATTTCCTCTTAATTTTTCTGCTCCTTCTTCATCAAGTGCTACTACGCTATTTTTTCTATCTTCACACTTTAAAACTATACGATTGTTTATGTTAGCTTTTACTATATTATCTATAACTGTATTATCTGGTCTTTGTGTAGTTAAAAAAACATAGCATCCACTTGCTCTACTTATAGCAATTAATTGTTTTAATAATTTCATTGCACTTTTATTTTTATCTTCTAGTAGCATAACTATTTCTTCTATATACAATACCTGATATTTAAGTTTCTTAACTCCTTTAAGCTTATTATATTCAAATATGTTAGTTACCTCATTTTCCATAAATAAATTATATCTTCTTCTAGTTTCTTCTAATAAATTGCTTATAACTTCAGTTGTATCTTCTACTGTATATGCAAATTTTTTCGTGTGTTGTAAATTCCTAAATAAATTAAGCTCTACCATTTTTAAATCACATAAATATAATTCAACTTCATTTGGGCTGTATAAATTAACTATGCTAGTGAGTATTACTTTCGTCATAACAGACTTACCACTTCCAGTTGTCCCAACTACATAAGTATGAGGATTTTCTTTTAAATCTAATGTTATTGTTTTATTTGAAGATTTACCTATATTAAATTTAATATGTTTAGCAGTTCTATTTTGAATTTCATACTCTATAACTTTTGGTAATTTCTTTAACATCTCTATTCTAACCCAGCCACTAGATGCTTCCATTTTAACTTCATTGTTTAAATATAATTCTAGTGCATCTTTATGCTTTAAAAAATCATCAACGCTTAATCCAGCAGGAACAAATACAACAAATACAGTTTTATTATCTATAACAACCTCTGGATATTCACCTAAACTATTTTTTATATTTGCTGCCTTAAAAAAATCATCTAAACTTTTCTTCGGCTCTATCCATCCATCAAATACCCATGTAAAAAATATTTTTCCAGCATCCCAAAATAAATCAAATATAGGTTGAAGTGCATTACTCATATATATACCTCCTAAATATAGGTATTAAGGCAAATATATTCTTCGCATTAAAATAAGCCAATCTTTGTATATAGAATCTTTTTTTAAATATTCCATATACGTATCATACGAATATATATGCGAATACCCCTTTGACAATAATATATGCACATATACCAATAATATTTCCTTATTTTGAGAAAATATTTTGCAACTTTTAAATATAGTTAGCATATATATTACTATAAAAGAAAAAGGGGGATATGAAAATGAATAAGAATTATATTGTTAGTTGGTTTGATAGAGAAGGAAATGAATGGTTGAGTGACTGGTGTAAATTTGCTGAAGCTAAAAAGTTATTCGATGAAATAAGCGGTGGAGATGAAAACAAAGTCGACTCTTCTCAAGTAAGATGTGAATTGTATTCTGATGCATCTAGAAAGGTTCTAATGGGATACGATAATATAAAAAATGAATATTATAATTGCTAATAAAGGAAAGAGCCAAGGGAAATTACTTCTCTTGGTTCTTTTTTATTTCTTTATCTATTAAAAAATTTATGTAATTACTTACTGCTCTTCCCTCTTTCATTGCCATTCCTTTTACTTTTTCATATTTATCTTTATCAATATTAACTGTTATTCTAGTCATGTTATCTTTTAAAGCCATAAAATCACTCCTTTTTATTTCTATTATAGCATAGTGATAGCATTTTAAAAATATTTTAATAAAAATAAATAAAAGTGCTTGCATTATGATAGCAATGATGCTATTATAATAGTAACAATAAGAAATCAAACAAGACAAGCTCTTTGAAAACTTAATAAAAATCTTATGAGGGCGATTTACCGTCCTAAGTCTGAGGAATAAGATTAAAAAGAATGGGTGTAAACTAATATTCTTCTTATTCACTCGGAAAATCACTTAGTTAATTTATATAAATTGCAGTGAGCGACATAAAACTCATAAATAGTCGTATCACTTGAAACTACTTAACTTTAAGTGTTTACATATCATTTAGATAAGGCGCTATCATAAGTACACTGCATAATATATCACTTGATATAAAGGAATACATTGGAATTACTTAAATTAATTTTAGATTTCATATTAACTAAGTAGTATGTAAATACTAAAGGAAGTTGATACAGTTGAATTTCATATTAACTAAGTAGTATGTAAATTTGTAAATTGGAGTTTTCTCAAAACTAAGTATTTCATTTCATATTAACTAAGTAGTATGTAAATTATATTCAATAAGTATCAAGAAGAAGAATCTAAAATAATTTCATATTAACTAAGTAGTATGTAAATAAATAAACTGTAATAATTGCAATAGCTTAAAGCGTTTGTTAACTATTAACTATGTGATATGTAAATAAGCAACTAACTTTTGATTCTTCTAACTCGACAACTTGTTAACTATTAACTATGTGGTATGTAAATCTTAGTTAATATGAAATCTGTATTAATTCTTTTATCAGTTAACTATTAACTACGTGGTATGTAAATTAGTAATACTTCATGTCTAGATTCTCCTTCGCAGCCTGTTAACTATTAACTACGTGGTATGTAAATACAATGATAATATCTGTCATTCCTGGCTCATATATATGTTAACTATTAACTATGTGATATGTAAATTACTGCCTTTATAGCAGTAGTTGCTGCATTATCTAAAATTGTATTAACTATGTGATATGTAAATTACTGCCCCATGAAAACTAATAGTTGTCAATTTAATTTGTTTTACATTAACTAAGTGGTATGTAAATGCAACTCTAGCAGGGCATGTTCGCATGAACTTAGGAACTAATTTCATATTAACTACGTGATATGTAAATAATTTACGTCTTTGGAGTGTCATACAAACTCAAGTAGCTATTAAGCAGTTAACTATCAACTAAGTAGTATGTGAATGTATTTTATATTAATAAGGAGGTTTCATTATGATTACAGTAAGAAAATTAAAATTAACAGTAATAGGAACTGACGAAGAAAGAAAACAAGGCTATAAATTCATAAGAGATAGCCAATATGCTCAATATCAAGGACTTAACTTAGCAATGGGAATATTAAGCAGTGCATACTTAGAAAGCAATAGAGACATTAAATCTGATATATTCAAGAATGCACAAAAGAGTTTAACTAATAGCAATCCACTTTTTGAAGGAATTGCTTTTGGTACTGGCATTGATACTAAATCATCTATAACACAAAGAGTAAAGAAAGATTTTAAAACATCATTAAAAAATGGATTAGCTAAAGGGGAAAGAACTATAACAAACTATAAGAGAAATTATCCTCTTATGACACGTGGAAGAGATTTAAAATTCATGTATGAAGGCGATGACATACTAATAAAATGGGTAAATAAAATAATATTCAAAGTTGTTTTAGGAGCAACTAAAAGAAAAGAAAATAGCATAGAGTTGCAACATACATTGCACAAGGTAATAGACAAAGAATATAAGGTAATGCAGTCAAGTTTATGCTTTGATAAAAATAATAACCTAATAGTTAACTTAACATTAGATATACCTTATACACCTAAAAAGAACTTTGTAGAAGGTAGAGTATTAGGTGTTGACTTAGGAATTAAATATCCAGCTTATGTATGCTTAAATGATGATACATACAAAAAAGAACATTTAGGGAGTATTAATGACTTTATGAAAGTTAGAGAGCAAATGCAACAAAGAGCAAGAAACTTACAACAGGCTTTAAAACTTACAAAAGGCGGTAAAGGACGTACTAAAAAAACACAAGCACTAAATAGGCTAAAAGATAAAGAAAGAAACTGGGCTAAAACTTATAATCATCAACTATCTAAAAAGATAGTAGATTTCGCAATAAAACATCAATGTGAATTTATAAATATGGAAAAACTTACAAAGGATGGATTTGGTGATAAGTTACTCAGAAATTGGAGTTATTACGAATTGCAAAATATGATTGAGTATAAAGCTGAAAGAGTCGGAATAACAGTAAGATATATAGACCCAGCTTATACTTCTCAAACTTGTTGCATATGTGGTCATATTGATAAGGATAATAGACAAACTCAAGAAAAATTCAAGTGTACTGAATGCGGATTTGAATTAAACGCTGACCATAATGCAAGTATTAATATAGCTAGAAGTGAAAAATATATAAAATAAATAAAGGGGATGTTATTTATGAATAAAAAATTAATAAGTATTTTAACATCATGTATATTAGCAGGAAGTTTAATGGTTGGATGTAGTGAGGATACTACAAAGAATTTAGATGAAAAAGGAAAACAAGCATTAGCCACAACGAAGAAAGAAGAACATGACTATAAAAAAGTAACTGAATTAACCCTTAGCAATGATTATGAGGATGAATATGTTGAAATAACAGGTACAGTTAAAGAATTCAAAACTGAATATAACACTATGATAATTACTTTAGATTTTGAAAAAGCAATATTACCAGTATATGTACACATCCCTAAAAACATGGTTGATGTTAAATTTGAAGTTGGCGATACAATAATAGCATACGGAAGATGTTGCGGACTTAGAAAAAAATCAGATGAAAGATACTTCCAAATTAATGCTTATTTCTTAAGCAAGACTCCAATAATTAAAAAAGAACAATCAAATCAAAATAAAGAAAATAAAACTAATAGTAAATCAGCAGATAATAATAAATTAGAGAACAATAATCAGTCAACAAATACAACTAAGAAAGTTCAACAAACTAAAAATAAAACAGTGAATGAAGAAAAACAACAACCTAAAAAATCCACTAAAAAACAACATACAACTAAAGAAGAAGACAACTATTATGATGAAAATGGTGAATATGTAGGTCCTAAACATAGTTCAATGGATGATAGAAAAAATTCAATATGTGATAACTGTAAACACCCTATTGATGATTGCATATGTGATTTTAATAAAGATGATGAAAGTGATGAAGATGCATGGATTAATGATGATAAACAGGAATTTATCAAATATACTGAAGATGGCAATACTGAATATTATTACAATGGTCACCCAGTAACAGAAGAAGAATATAATGGAAGAAAAGGACAATTTGGAGATTCTGACAGTATAAACGAAAAAATTATAGAACGTAATACACAAACACAACAAGATAATAACCAATCACAACAATACAATGACAAAGATGATGAAGAAATCCTTAAATAAAAATAAGGCTGGTAAGGAAATTAATCCCTACCAGCCTTTTTATTATACTTTCTTTATATATTTAGTTGATGCAGTTATGTATAAACCTGATTCTAAGCGATACATAGAAGTACTTCCATTTTTAGCATCTACTGTATCTATTACTTGTAGATGTTGCCCCTTCTTAACTGTTGTAACTGGATCTGCATCCCAATCTGCTACTTTTCTTATATTAAGTTTATCAAGTGTTACTATTTCAAATTTTGTTGCCTTAGTTTGTTCTTTCTTCTTAGGTTCTGCTTTTTTACCATCTACATAGTTTTTTACATCCTTTATGAAGTGAGCAAATCCTTCAGGTGAACATCCATATCCCCAAAAGTTAGTACCGGGACATTTTTTAGCACTTCTTGAAGGAATATATTTTCCTAAATAAGTTCCTCCAGCAGTGAACCAACAATGAGGTCTTATATGACTTATATCTACAGGTATGTTAAATCTTTTGCAAAGTAATCCATAAAGATATATTACTGCTTTCTTTTGTGCTTCAGTCATCTTATCTTTGCCCTTGTTAAAGCATCCATATATTTCTATACAGATAGCATTTGTATTCCAACCTCTAATTCCTATTGGAGTAGAATTAAGATTTCTACCAGTTGTTATTTTACCATCAGGAAAAATATTTAAATGTTGGGCTATGTAATGTCCATGACCATCACTGCATCCCCATTTACTTTTTCCATAAGAATCTAAAGATTGAGTTCTTCCAAAATGAGGTTCAGAAAATACTTTTTTATCAGTCTTTTCCCAAGTACTATAATTTGGTAAGTCCATCATATGCACCTGAAGTCTAGTTATTTTTCTTGTTACTTTTTGCTTAGATAACCATTCCTTTACATCTTTTTCATTTTCTAATAATGTAAAACCATTTTTAGTCTTCATTATTTATCACCTTCTTTGTTTTCAATTAAATTTTTAAAAGCTTGATGAAGTCCTACAGAACTTAAACCACTCAACATCCCTCCTAGTAATACATTTACATTAAAATAGCCTGCTATAAAGTAGTTTAAAACCACTCCTATGCAGGCCATGATTAATGGTATATATTTATTAGGTATAAAATCTAAACTTGTTTTTATTACATATCCAATACAACAACATACTAATATTACTGCAACTACTAAATAATTACTTATAACACTTAAATCTAACATTTATCTCTCTCCTTTATTTTCTAATTCCTTTATTTTTTCTTCAACAACACTCATTCTGCTTATAAGATTATTATGACGATCTACCCTGTTTGATAAAATTTGTATATCTTCTTTTAAATCTTTTATTTTCTCATTAATTACCGCTGTATTTTTATTATTAGAAAAATACGAACCAGCCAATGTTCCTATTAATGCTAATATTGCAACAATTATTTCTGTATTCATAGACAACACCTCTATTCTAGCAATGTTTGACTCTATCTTTTAATTCATCTTGTTTGGCATCATTAAATTGTTTCACTTCTGAAAGATAGCCAGTTATACGTCTTATACGCTCAAATGGAATTGGAACTACTTCATATTTCAAATCAACATAATCACCATCCAATTTTACAACCAGGCTTTTAATTTGTTGCCCCGGATTTTTCTTTTGAACATAATCTATATATGCTTGTTTCTCTCTTTCATCTAATTCTACTGTACATCCTTCTTCATTCCAGCAATGAAAATCCATAATATCACCCCTTTTTTGTATTAAAAAAGGACCTAAAATTAATTAAGTCCTTTAACTTTCTATATTGATTTATAAAGTACAATTATCCCTATTATAGACAGAATACCTATTAATATGCCTATTAAACATAATACTAACGCTATATATAATAAAGCCATGCCAACACTCCTTTTTATTACAAAGTATTAACATGACTTCTTTTTTATAAACATATATCTTACGCAATTGATTCAGATTGCGAACTAACCCGGTATTAAAAATACTAAAAATTAATCTAGTCTATCTTTCACGATTATTCTTGGCTTTTCTAAAACAACTAAACTATTATTTGGTACATCCTCAAATACAACACAATTAGTTCCTATTGACTTCACCCCTTTAATTTAAAAGGTAGTATAATTTGTCTACAAAAACATTTTTATATTGTATCGCCATTAATTTTCTGAATATATCAAGGAATCATTATCATCCATATCAGAACCTGCAAAATGCACAACTATAAAAGGTATTGTTGAATCTATTGTAACTGTTATAGCGCCTGATGTGGCACCTAAATTTTTTAAAGTTGTTATTTTATCTCCATACATATCATATGAATCAATATTTCCCCAATTATTATCAGTTGTAAGTGTATAGTTACCAGGTTTAGTCGGTATAGGATATGTTGTAAACTCAGATTTATTAATATCTTTATTTCCTAAAAGTAAATTTCCATCAGTATTTACTTCTAATTTTTTCAATTTCATGTTTGAATATTGGGCATTATTTACACTTATTCTTATAAATTTAACTTCGTTTGATGTATATATTCTCTTACAATAAGTGTTACTTTGTCCCATCTTCGATAACGTTGCCTTTCTTAGACCAGAACTGTCATAGCAGACCATATTTAACCAACAATTCATTCCAAGTTTAAATTCATAATATGAGTTTTCTTCTAATTCAATAAGTTCTGATGTATAATCAGATCCATTTGGATTAACCTCTCCAGTATCAGTATTTAAAGCTGATTTTGTAAATGATACATTTCTTAGTATATTATCATCTATTTTTGAAACTATTGAACATGATTGAGATATTGAACTATTAAATGTTGAGGTAGCTGTTATTATACATTCTCCTGTACCAACGGCTGTAACTAAACCAGTTTTACTTACAGTAGCTACTAAATCGTTACTTGAATTCCATGTTACACTTTTTTGTGTTGTATTTTCTGGAGTATATGTTAAGTTTAATTGTTTTGTATCATTTACAAATAAATTTAAGCTAGAATTATCTAATGACATTGATTGTATTTCTATAATATTATTAATAACTGATAATGTAATATTATCAGTGAAATTACCATCATTTGTTGTAATAGTTATTGTAAATTCTCCTTCTTTGATTGCGCTTATAATGCCATCATTATCAATTGTTGCTATATTATTATTTGATGATGAAAAACTTACAATTTTATTTGTTGAATTAGAAGGAATTATACTATAAGTAATTTGTAATTTTTCGCCTATCTTAATACTTTTTTCTGTATTTGTTATTTTTACACCTTTAACTTTAATTGGTGTTAAATTTAAAATTTGTTCATCTACATAAGCTAATCTGTCTTTTGCATATTTTCTTATCTGTTGTATATTATTTGTAACAGCATTTGGTATTCCATTATATATTGTATAATCTTCTTTTGTAAGTTCAGCACTAGATAAATCAGTAAATCTTTCAAATTCATTAATAATATTATTTATACTCAGTATGTCTTTTCTTAATTCAAAATATCTAGTTTGTACATCTCTATAAAAATTTTCAACCAATCTCATATATAATAAATTACCTTGACCTACTACACAACTTTGATAATCTTCCTGGCATCTATATTGAGGACTTACAAAACTTTGTCCATTAAAATATAATCCCCAAGTACTATCCATGTCATATACTGATGCAATCCAATGTATACCATCATATGTAAACATAAGTTGATTTTTACCAAAAGCATCTAAACCACAATTTACATAATTAAATATGTAATAATCTATTATACTTTCTTTATCTAAATAATTTGAAAAATTTGTGACAAATTCTTCATTACTCGAAGTCATAACAAAATTTAATACATTATTAAAACTTGTTAAAATAGATTGAGGTATTGTATCATGTACTTCATCTTCCCATGTGCATGAAGAACTTCTAAAACACCCAGAGTTATAATCATTACTACCTAATATTGCATTATTCTCTAAATTACTATCCATATTAGCCATATAAGCATCTTTCGAAATATTCCAAGTATATCTTCCTTGATATGTACCATTGACATATAATTTAATTAAAAATCCATCTATTGCCCCTTGATTGGGTGAAGTTTTAAGTAGTTCATTTAAATTATCGTAATTACTTCTTGATTTTACTATTTGACTCCATAACCTAGCCGAAACTATATTTCTAGCATGAGTGATATCTATATAATTCGCTTTCAATACATATTTATTCTGATTTGTTCCCCAATTTTTAAATTCTTTTTTTAATTTTTTTTGGTATGTATCATCTTCATACATTTTTATTGTAAAATTTTTTTTAGGATAAGTTAAACTCGAATCACCTTGAAACTTTATTTTTATAGCACTTGTAAATCTGTCTGTTTTTGATATATATTCCATATCCATAGTTACTTCATTTTTAGATGTTGTCATATTACTAAAATTATCACCTGTTAAAAAAACTTTTGGAATATCATAATCTTGTGGCTCTACACTATTTCCTAAATTACCACCTTCAATTTTTTTCGCAATATCTTTATATTGTGCAGCAACTTCATTTACTGCACCTTTAACAGTTTTAGCAGTTGTATTTAATGTGTCTGTACCTAAGTCAGTTTTAATATTATTTATATCAGTTTTTATTTCGGTATCATCATAAGATGTACCAGTTCCACCTGCAGGTAATTCAGTACCACTATCTAATTTTGTTCCATCCTCTTTTGCTAGGTATATTTTCCCACCTTCTACTATAGATTTAGCAGGCATTTTATTTACTTTGTCTACATTGTCTTTTGCTACTTTTTCAAGTTTATTTAATTTTGCACTAGAGATTACATCTCCATTTCCCCAATTAGTTTGATTGTAAGTTCCGTCACTATTATAAGTATCAATTGCATCTCCATCTAAACTAAGCATAGATACATCTGCTACAGCACTGTTAACTGTTGCTATGTCACCTTCTTCAAACAATGGTTTTAGAATATGTACTGCACCTTTTATTATTGGAAGTGATCTTATACTTTCTTGACTTTCATTAAGAAGTCTTAGTTGTAAATCATAATCTCCTAATTCAGTATCTTCATCTATTAATTGTCCCTCTATTACAAATACAACTTTACCATCGTCAGTAGCTTGTATTGGGAATTCCTTTTTCACCTCTGCATTTTTATACCACTTAACTTGTGCATAGGATGCTTTATATTTCACTAGTAAGTTACTTAAATCATCTGACTTATATCTGTATTTATTATCTACAATTTCTATTAACAATTTAATATTTCTATCATTCTTATATAGAAATATTTCTTCATCTAATTTGGCTGTATTCTTTGAAACTGTCAACTTACAATCGGTTGTGATGTAATCATTATTAGCCATTTCAAACACCTTCCTTTCAAAATAAAAAAGAGAACTAAAAATTTAATTTTAATTCTCTGCTTATTTATCTATTTTATCTGTGGATTTTAATTCTTCATTTTCTTTTTTAAGTTTATCTATTTGTTGCTTATATATTTCACATTGAGCTTGAAATAGTACTTTTTGATGATTAGCTTGTGCCAATTCTTGTTTATATATTTCAGTTATTATATTTATTGCATCCATTCAATCACCTCCTATTCTGTATAAGTTACTTTCATTGTTACACTGCCGCTACATACTGCATAACTACTAGCATTATAAGCTGATTGAATACCGAATCCTTTTATAGTACCACCTGAAAGTGCATTAAGTATAGTACTATTAGTTATAGTTAACTTTCCACTATTACCAACTGCTATACTAACACTTCCACAACTTGAACCGTATGAAGGTTTCCCACTTGGTCTACTTGCATAGTTATGAGTCTTAACTACTATAGGTACTGCTGCATGAACACCACCAGATATTCTCTTAATAGTAAGTTCAATCTTAGTGATATTTTTTTCTTTGAATCGATTGAATTGAGTACCAAAGAACCAACATCCATTACAATCTCCGTAGCCATAATCACCTTGTCTTGCAGTATTATCTTGTTTCCAGTTATTATATACAGAACTTCTATAAGTGTCCCCACTATTAGATTTTATAGTAATTACTTTTGTAGTTGATGTAGTAGGGGCTTTGTCTGGGTCTGTAGTTTGATTACCTCCAGCAAATGTTGCTTTTGCGTGTTGTATAATTTGTCCTGGTAATGTTTGAGCGGTATTTGCAGTTAAACCACCGCAGTGAGCTGCATTGGCTATTGTTATAAATGCACCACTAGTAGTTTGAAATCCGTATTCACTACATACACCGGCGGAACTCGCATCGTGTATTCTTGCACAGGCACTACCTCTGTACCCTATTTCACAGTTAACTAATGTAGTATTTTTAATATACATTGAGGCAAAGGCATCCCCGATATAACCTACAATATTACTTTGCCCATCACTGTGTTTATTATCACTACCATAAACTTTAACGCTGTATGTATTGAGTGAACTACTTTCCTGCGATATAATACTACCAGTTCTACCAGCTACTGCACAACCTGTGTCGGGGTGGACAACACCGATTTGTCCTTCTTCGGTACCTGGCCAGCCACCATATACCCATAATTTGGCACTACTCATATAGTTTCTAATGTATCCGTATAATGTGTGCCCATCTAAATAAAGTCTTATTTGTCCACTAGTATAATTTTGGAAGTCAGCATTTTCGGTTATATCCCCACGCATCCATATATTTATTCGTTTACCATTAAGAAATTTAGGTAAGGCATCTATTACTCCTCCCATTGTTTTATATACTGCACCTTCTGTTAATTCAACATCATCACTACCTGATGAAGGGTCTATTTCAATTTGTATATCGTCATCCAGTGTGCTTGGATATTGTGCATTATTTATTTTATTGGCGGTGATTGTATCAGCAGTTAATTCACCTTCAACTGAGAAACTATCTCCTACAACTTCACTACCTTTTATTTGTGCTCCAACAATATTTCCTTCACTATCTACACTAAAAGTATTACCTTGATTCCTAAAAGTACTACCTATTATAGTGGCACCTGTAATAGTTTTACCATCAATAGCACCATCAACTATCATATCTCCAGTTACTTTTACTTGTTCTGTTATTATATTTAATGCATCTTGTGTTAATGCCATTGAGCTTAAACTGGAGCCGCTTATAAACCATCCAATTTTATTCGCAGTTTGTTCTACTCTAGATACATCATTTCGAATAGTTCCTAAATCATCATTAGTTGCATAAGTATTACTTACAGTTTGTTTAAATCCATCTAACGACTGCTCAAGTGATGTTGTTTTCGTATATACTTGCTCCATAGTAGGTGCAGTATATTTAGTCTCTGTTGGATTTTCAAAGTCTAATTTAAATCTTAGCCAATACCAATATCCCTTCTCAGCAACTGGCATTGTTCCTGTCCATTCTCCTCCAGTTTGCGTTGTACTACTAGTTGATTTATACCATTGAGGTGTACTATTTACTAAAGATTGACCTTTTTCACCTGGGTTACCAGGGTCTCCTTTTCCACCTTGTTCTCCTTGTGGACCTTGAGGACCTTGCTCACCTTGTGGCCCTTGTATACCTTGAATACCTTGGTCACCTTTTTCACCTTTAATATTACCACAATCTACCCAGTCATTTTTACTAGTTGACCAAGTATATAAAGTACCATTAACAGTATAACAATCTCCAGGATTTCCTGTTGGATGAGCTTGTTTTAATGCTTCTAATGAAGGATATTTGTCTAGTATATTTACTCCCGTACCATCTTCACCTTTAGCACCTTGAATACAGACTGGAGTGCTATATGTTGTTGTTCCATTTACCTTACCATAGTTGATACGTTGCCAAATATATTTTCCTTCTTGCCATTGTGGAGTTGTTGTTGACCAACTACCCCCTTGTAGTGCAACTGCACTAGTTGATACATAATATTCAATGGAAACACTATTAAGAGTTGAACCCATTGAACTAATAGTTTGCTCATGTTTATCTACTGTATCTTTTACACTATTGAAGGCATTTTTTAGAGTAGTAGTTGTACCATCTTCCTCAATAGTAGTATCAGCTATTAATGTTTCTATTTTTCCATTAGCTACTCCTATATTAGTTGTATTAGTAGTTACTTGTGTTTGTAATTTACTCATATCTCCATTGGCAGTATCTACCTTAGTAGATAGGCTGTTAAATAATACATCTAAAGTTTGATTTTTATCATCAAATTTTATTTTACTAGATTTAAGAGTATAGCCGCTCTCATTCATAGTACTGAATAAACTTGCTATATCAAGTTTACCTGCACTAATATTGGCATTGTCTGCTACTTTAGCATTTACTATTAGTCCATCTTTTATAGCATCACTTGACTGAATGCCATTTTGATTAATAAGTTGACCTTTTCCGTCTGCTCCATATAATGTAAATGTAAAATCTCCTTTGGCATCTTTTCCTATTTGAATACGTACATTGCCTGCCTTGTCTTTAAATTGTTGAAGATTACCTTGCAATAACATTGAGCCATCATCACTCTGAATACTTACATTATTAGTATTAATTGTTCCAGTATTAATTTTGTTTGCACTTACAGTATCAATCATAGCGTCCTTTATTAGAGCATTCTCAATAGTTGTATTTTTAGATGTTAATAACAAGTTTTGTATATCTTTTATAGTTGCACTATTGCCAATTAATACTCCTATATGTGCTAAATCTGATTGTAAGTTTTTTATAGTTGCATTAACTGCACTTAAATCTCCGACATTTAAATTATCAATTTTAGCATTTACAGCTGTAAAATTATTTGTTGTAAGGTCTTTGAACTCACCTAAATCAGCTTTTACCTTTTGTGCTTCCAATTCTACTACTTTTAATTTAGGTACGCTCTCTCCATCTAATAATAAATTACCTTCATCATCTATATATAGCCATGGAGCCTTTCCATCTTTTGTAAGTGTTTCCAACAGTTCTTGTAGGTTTTGTGGAATTTTAGTATCAGGGTCAGTTTGTAATACTTTAGTATCAGGGTCACCACATAAATCTGTTATTGTTTGTTTTGCAGTTTCCATGTCGTTAGTTGCGTCTTGAAGTTCTGCACTCATTTCCTCTGTCATTTCCTCAGTACTTAAGGCTTGAGTTAATATACTAACAATTCTATCCATAGCCTCGTCATAACTTTCACTGGCCTGTTGAATATCACCTATTTTGGAATCTTCACATTCTTCATCTTCGATACTCTCCACTTGTACATCAATTCTATCCTGGTCATCTTCTACAGTGTCAGGTACTTCATAGTATGTGTCATCTTCTGTAGTATCATCGGAAGTAGCTACTGTGGCTACTTCCGCTTCCTCTGCAAATTCCTCCATTTCCTCGTCCTCTGTTGGCCATATAATTATCTCACCATCATCATCATATACGGGTCTGTCTACACGCTCTTGTCCATCACCTATCATATATTCACCTCCTATCCTATCATAAATCTGCCTACAAATAATATATTTTTACTCGCAAGGTTTTTTACTTTCACTTTCCTAAATACGCCACTTGATAATCCATTAGTACATTCAAGTGCTACATAGTCCCCGTCTTTGTCTTTTTCTACTACTATAGCAGTATGTGATATTGCCATAAATTCACCATTATTTTTACTGTCAGCGTCCATGAATATAATATCTCCAACAGCTAAATTCTTAAAAGTTTGTAAGTCAGCTACATCTACAACCCAATTCTTTTGTACAAAGTATTTACCTATATTAGCTTCATTTCTAGTGGATGGTATTGCCCAACTAACACTATTATTTCTATTATTATCAGTTTTCTTTTCATTGCCATATGGTGATTTATCATAAGTCCAACCTGTTAATACATAATTAAGGAAACAACTATCATCTATTTGGTACTTACCATTTACTTTCCATTTATTGATATTTTCGCTTGGATTCTTGAAGTCACAAGGAGTTGTACTATTATAACTGAACTTACTATTATTAGTGTAGTAACTATTGGCGATTTTAACCAGATCTGAGGCGTATTTGAATAGTGGTTGTGCATAATTACTGCCTTTTTTCTTAGCTCCAACACTTCCAAGGTATGCTTTATCACTAATTGTAGTATCAGGATTATAATATACGGATACAATGTAAGTAGTATTTACCTTTGGTATTAGTACCCCATTCTTACAATCTACCCCCTCTAGGTATACTGTATCAGGTTGTATTAGCTTAAATCCTTTCGCAGTAGTGAATATAATACGGGCATAATAACTATCATTGTAGTTAGTGGATGAAGTTGCCGGCACTCTAAATTGTAGTTTTGTTAGTGGTTTATTGTAAGTATATACTCTTTGACTATCTAACATTTTATTACTAGTTACGCTATTACTTTCCCAATCTGCTCCATCTCCAAAGTATAATATCTTTTTCTTATATTCCTTATAATAAGTTTGAGTACTAGCCTTATCCTTCATAGTCCAACTGTTTGAAGTTAGACTACTTAACCACAATGTTTTATCACTAGTATTACACATATCCTTTGGTTTCCTTAGAAATATTACATATTTTGTCTTATTGCAGTAATCAAGCATCATTGTATTGAAATCATTTATTAATGTATTCATATTCTTATAATCACTTCCATAAGCACTTGTTAAATGGCATTCCTCACATACAAATATAGGTTTCTTTGGATACTTTTTAAGTAAAGCTTTTATCAGTGATGTATAGTCCTCTACTACACTCTCAATATTATCTGTTATAGAAGGTACTCCAAATGCTAACATTACATGGCTTACAGTTTTAGGATATGGTGTTTTGTCTGTAACGCCGTTAACAGTGATATTAGTAATAAGTTTTCCACCCTCTACAAAGTCCTTAGGTGCAGCACTATCAAGTCCTTTAAAGGTAACTTCATAAGTTGTACTATCAGGGTCATCTACTATATCTTTTGGAGGTGTTGGTTTTGAAGGTGATTGGTCTTTTACTTTCGCTTCTTTATCGGCTCTTGCTAAATCCCAAGGTCTAAGTATAATGCCATGTGTATACCAATGAGACATACTACCTCTTTTACTATATGTTATACTCATGTCTTCATATCTTATAGCATCTGGCCATTTATGCCCTCCACTAGCATGGGCTATCATACGTTTACCCTTAACTTTTCCACAATACACAACTACGTGGTGAGTACCGGCTTTGGCATATTTAGAATCACCACCTGGTTTTGATGCCCAAGTAACAGTTACATTTGAAGGTACAGTCGCATTACTTAGCATGATTAAGTCTCCAGGTAATAGTTCATTAATTGTTGTGCTTGTTAGTTTCTTTAATGTATATCCACTGTATTTACAAGCATTTCTAACTAGAGAACCATAAGCACAGTTGGCTCCACCATATTTGGCAGTTACACTTCTAAGACCTGCATATAGATATGCACAACTACTAAGAGAAGAACACACATAACAGTATGGATTTTTAATACCGTGGATAGTTCCACTAACTCTAAATCTTTTGCTATCGTCATATATACAAGCCCCACCATAGTAAGTAGCTTTTTTATACTTTTGGTGTAGGTCACAAATTTCTCTAGCCTTATTGACTATTTTCTTTCTAACATTTTCAGCCACACCCTTCTTAGTTGTAGTGTTACCGCTTATTTTCCATGTAGGCGCATTTTTAACACTGGCTGCTCTAGTCATAGAGGATTCAGTTGAGACGGCAGTAGCTTCTGCGCTCTTATTAGAAGTGGCTGGTTTTACTGCTCCATACCCTCTTTTTTTACCTTTACTATCAATGCAGTATGGTAATTGTCCATCTACTACCTTATACCATCTTAGATACCATTCTATATTTGTAGCAGTTCCCGCGTGTTTATTTGCTACATACCATTTTCTACCATCTGCCCATGCGGCAGTACCTTTCTCTAATTCTTTGAAATATAAAGATTGTACTTTTGAACTTTGCACTGTATATCCATATTTATTGACCCATGATAATCCATTTTTCATTGCAACATATCTACATATCAATAAATCACATCCATATAAACCAAAGTTATATCCAACCAATGCGGCAAATATGTTATATTTAAAACGTTTTAAGGATTTTCTAAGTTCATTACAACCAAACATTATTTGATTACATATAGCTTTATCCACCTTTACACCGTTTATTACCTTAGTTCCACAAGATTTAGGTTTCATATTAGAATAAGACGGCGTGAAATATTCAACTTTACCATCTAAATATTCAATCTTTTGCTTTTTGTTAAAATAAGCTGATCTTTCACATTGCATAAGACCATATCCACCACCGCTTGATTTTGTAGCATCGTATGGATTTGCAGTAGATTCTGCATATATCATCGCATAAACTAGTTGAGGGTCAAGTCCAAACTTTTTACTATAATACTCAACTGGGGCATATATTTTCCAGTGGTTGGATTTACTTCTCATATTTCTTAAATCACTATACTTATCGCTCCATTTACCTAATCCAAATTTAGCATAATAATCTACTGCCGCCTTGTATTGTTTTGCAGTTTTACTACTATCTTCTTTTTTATTGGGTTCAGGTTGTGTAGTAGGTGTTTTACCTTTTATTTCTCCGCATTTATATGTAATACAGTCACGTATTCTACTATCCCCTATCCATAATCCATTATCTATTTTCTTTATGTTTATAGCTCTATAATCTTCTGTGTCCTCACTTATTTTACTTGTATCATCTCCAGGTTTTACTGGGTCAGGCACTACTTTGTCTGTATATTTCTTTATAAGGTTATCAATGTTTTTTTTATCCACACCTAATTGTTGTAGGTACTGTCTTATTGCTAATATATCGCTTGTAGTTAGTTTTCCTGCCTTTTTAATAATATCTATAGTTTCATTTATAATATCTTCTTTTTTTAACGATTTGATATTGCTTTTTACATCTTTGAAGTTTGCTAAGGTTATTTTATTTTCACTGTCTGTTAATTCTAATTCGCTTATTCTTCCTTCCAATTGTATAGGAGGATTAAACTTATCATTTACTATATAATTAGTGTCTCCTACCTCAATTTCATCATATTCATCATCTGTTAAATATACTGGTATCTCATATGAATATTTTATTTGTTTAACTTCCTGCAATTTCTTATATGTTTCTAATAACAATGCTCCTGGGTCTGTTGTATCACTAGTATATTTACCTAATATATACTTGTCCCCATTTGAAAACATATCATGTGCATCTGGATCTAATAGAAAATCTTGTCCTAATGGTTTATCTAAAGGGTCGCCTTGGTCTTTTTCCCATTTAATATCTTTGAATGTAATACCATTAGCTCCTACACCTATAAGCCCACTAGCAAGGTCTGTAGCATCGCCTGTCCTTTTCATGCCATAACTGTTGAAATCATAATCATATCTTTTATATGTTTTATTCCCTCTTTCACCATCTGCATAACAGTTAACAATTAATTCATAATTTCCATTAATACTATCTATAGGATTTACTGTAAATTCATATTCGCAATTACCATATCTAGCTATTGATTCTTGAATTACTGTGTAAACGGCTTTTGGCTCTGTAATACTAGTTTCTACTGATATATCATCAAGTTCTGGGCTTACATAACCTTTTTTATAATTTGTGTCTTTAAGAATAGTATCTAAGAATTTATTCATATTACCAGTTATAGTAGATTCTCTTATATAATCATTCCTTAATTCAAGCCCTACAATTTCAGATTGTACATTCCTTACTACTGAATCAATATTTTCTTCATCTTCACAAGCCATAATCTGAAACATCTTATATTTATTATTTCGAATGAATAATACAAAATTTCTCTCAGTTATTGCCTGTTCTAATTCTTCATCAAGAGTAACTGAAAAATCAAAGGTTTCAGCTCCAGTTTCAAGATATGGATGATATGAATAATCAAAATAAAGGCTAGGTGTTAACCTAGCACATATCTTCTTATCGGAATCTAAAATTATTAATTCACCTAGCACTTTATCACTCTCCTAACCATTTATCCCTAAATATCACACTCGTTGTAGTATCTGTATCATTGCTGTTTGTTTTTATATTATTTTCTCCTGTCTCTAATTCAAAATAACGACTACCTATGTCAACTAAATCATCGCATGGCTCATCATTTAAATAACATCTGTGATTTTCACAGTCTATTTCAAGCACATCTCCTTCTTGAAAATATACAATATTTTTAGGAGTTTCTTGTTCTTTAGGATTTAATTCATCAACTCTAATATGTGTTAAGCTCATAGCACTTGATTTATCAAGAGTGCTAGTAGTTCCTATATATAAAACTACATATGCTAATTTTTCAGTTGGTAAATCAGAATATTTTAAGCTTTTACTACTTTGGCTTTTTATAGTTTTGCCATCCTTAATCTTAGTAACTGAAACATTCCATACATATTTCTTATTGATTTTTTCTCTTGACAATGTCCATTGGCCATAATATTCATTCCAACTACCTAATTTCCCAGATAGTTTATTACTAACTGTAACAACTGATTTTCCTGATTTATCAGTAATTATGTATGTTTTAGTATCAGGCTTTGGTACTTTTGTTGAATCTTTAAGAACTGTTCTTGAGCCTACAGTACATTTAGGATATGTGTACTCATACCATGCATTATCATCATACATTCCTAAAGTAAATAATTTTTCCCCATTAACACCAAAACCATATAACTCAATTATTCCTGTTTTATCATCAGCAGTTTCAAAGTCTTCTTCATCCGGATAACTATACACTGCATTATCAGCACTAACCAAATTTCCTTTAGCTATATATCCAATATAACCCTTATATTTCTTAGCTAATTTATAGTAAGTTATTTTACTCTTATCATCGTAATGGTCTACCATAATACATCTTACACAAGTTCCTACAGGTATTTTTGCTAAGGCTTTACTTGATTTCTTAGGTGATTTTCTTAAGTATGCTGATACATTTTCTTTATTGTCATCAGATATTACTACAAAGTTTCTAACTGTTAATTTAACCTCCGTAGTATCATATTGTTTTGTTAGGTAGGAAGCACTACAATATCCAGTAGTTTTTACTGTTTTCTTATTCTTATCAGTGTACTCATAGTCAAAACTAACCCATCCATTCTTTAGTGTTCCATTTTTAATCTTGTGACCATATTTAAATGTACCTATCTTTTTATAGTTTGTTCCTGGACCTTTTCGAACATTTAGTGATGAACTAGTTACTTCATAATAAGGAATCTTTTTACCTGACAATATTTTTTCATCTTCATTCTTATACTTAGGTTTACTAGGGTCACCATTCTTTCCTGTGCTATTATGTCTCATAAATGCTGTTAATTTAAACTCATCAACACTATGACTTAAATCCTGTCTTACACATACTCCCTTCCACGTAGTGTCTCCACTAGGTACTGTCCCCATAATAACACTATTTCCACTTTCACTTACTGCTAGAGTTCCGCCTACAGTCCTATCAGAACCGATACTAGCAGAAGATGTTGTCCATCCGGATGTATCTTCACATTTATCATATAATACTTTCGTTGATTGTTTTACTGCTGATAGAGACAATGTAGGATATTTACCTACTAATATTCTTTCCCCTGTTTCTTTGTGCTCAAGTTGAGCATAATATGCATCTGTTGAAAATCCTATCTGGATAATTGGAGATATTGCCCTATTGCCAGTAACATCACATGTCAAATCACTACCTTCTGCATCTATTGCAGTTATTTCATCTGAATAAAAATATGGTTCTGGGCAAAATAACTTAATAGTAGATTCATAAGAATAAAAACATACAGGGTCTTTTTCTATTTTATCTTGTAGTATAGCTAAAATAAATCTTTCCTTGTTAATATAAAAAGGTTTAGGCTCATCTACATCAAATATATCTCTTATATCTTTTAACTTTTCATTAAGTTCTTCTTTAGTATCGCAGTCAATTAATATGTCTATCTCTATAACATATGCTTCGTATTTCTTACCATTGTATATTTCTCCATCTCTGGATGCTATATCAAGCGTTGATATTTTATTAGAAGGTAATATAGGCAATCTTATTTCTTCAATGTCACATACTTCAGATAAATTGAAGCCATTGTATTTTACATTATCATATCTATGCATTATATACCTCCTAATCTATTTAATCTTTTTGTTCTATTACTTATATCTTCTTGAACTGGTTTTGATGTTAAGCGGCCTACTTTCTTACTGTCCATATACATACCAATGCCATTTAGTGCATCGACCATAGCTTCTCCCATTCTATCATAATCAATAGCTGTATTTCTCGCCATTGTATCAAGCTTATCATCTAGATAATTATAAAATGAATTTAAAGGTAATATAGCTTCATCTCCTGCTTCTCCACCTCCAAATAGGGTTGGCTGTGTCATAATACCACCCTTAGCATACCAGCTTATACCAAACGAAGGAACACTTGGGGGATTTAAACTAAAACTGCCACTAACACTAAAATGAGGTAACTTTATCTTTGGTAATGACCATGAAAAATTAAAGAATGATTTCATTCTATTTATTGCATTACCAACTGCATCCTTAGCAGCATTAATCTTGCTACTAATAGTATTATAAATACTGCTGAATATTGAACTGACTGTACTATAAGCTGACCTAATTGGATTTATTATATAAGTCTTAACTAAATTAAATCCTGTTTGTACTACTGATTTCACAGTATTAACCTTAGCTTGAATAGTAGATTTAATTGCATTCCAGACTGTAGAAATTACAGTCTTAATACCATTCCATATGGAATTTGTAATAGTTTTGATTGCATTCCACACTGTAGTGATTATAGACTTAACTAAATTAATACGATTAGTTATAGATGTTTTTATTAAATCCCATACTGTAGAAATTACAGTCTTAATTCCGTTCCATACAGTGCTTGTAATGGATTTAATTGAATTCCATACGTTTGATATAGTATCTTTAATACCATTCCATACCTCAGAACATTTCGCTTTAATTGTATCCCAGTTTTTATACAACGTTATACCTATTGCTATTAATGAGGCTATAACTGCCACTACGATAAGTACTGGAGTTGATATACCAGCTATAACTGCACCTAATCCAGTAAAAAGTCCTATCAATGGTTGTAACGTTAACATTAAAGTCCCAATTGTAGAACCAACTAATAATAATATAGCTGCTACTGCTGCTATAGTTGCTATGGTTGATTGTATGCCAGATGGTAGACTGTTAAACCAGTTAGCTAAATCATTAAGCGCATCTAAAACTACATCTATGGCCGGTTTTAAACTTTCTTGAAAAGTTCTTTTTATACCTTCTATAGCGCTTCCTAAATCATTATATTTGATCTCATTTAGTTGACCTAGTGAATCCTTTGACTTATCAGCTTCACCTGATATATCCATTAATGCCTTGACTCCATCTGCCCCTAAATCTTCCCACATAGTACCAAACAATTGTACTCCTAATGTATTCTGTTTTATATGATCTTTTATTCCAAATAAAGCACTTGTAACTTGTGATAATGCTTGTTTTGCTTCTTTTCCACCTTTCCCAAACTTAGCAGTAGTTTCATCAACATTAAGTCCTAACTTTTTAAATGCATCATCTGCTGTACCATCTTTAACACGTATGCCAAATTCTTTTACTGCATCTCCTAATTTATCCACTGAAAATGTTCCTGATTCTGCACCATTTTGAAGCATATTGAACATATCTTCGCCATCTAAACCTATTTGCTTAAAATGTACTGAATATTCGTTTATAGTATCTAATAAATCATCATTTTTGTTTAAGCCATTTTGTGCACCTTGAATAATTAGATTATATGCTTCATCGGATGTATAACCAAATTGTTGCATAAGCATGTTAGCACTACGTACTGATTCAGCAACATCCATATCAAAAGTATCACGTAGTACAAATGCATTCTCAGCAGTTTTCTTAAGTTCTTCGCCAGTTTCTCCAGTTTGTTGCTTAACTATAGCCATGGTTTCAGCTATATCGTTCATATCCTCTCCAAAATTATCAGCATAAATTTCATGCATTACATTTTCAAGAGATTCGAACTCATCCTTTGTGGCTCCAGTTTGAGTAATTAAAGTATTTAGCGCCTTGTCACTATCCACGCCAAACTCAATCAATCCGCTTGCAACCTCTTTAGTTGTATCATTAAGTGCATCTAATTTATCTTTTACTATATCACTAGCTAAATTGCCTTTCATTATATCTGTGACATTATCCGCACTATCTCCTAGTTCTTCATAATTATTAGCCAACTCTTCGGATGCATCTTCTACTTCTTTTAGTGCATCTTTATTTTGTTTAAGTTCTGCCGATAGTGATTGTATCTTACTTTCTAGATTTTTAGCCTCCTGAGAACCTTGGCCTTGTTCAAGACATACATTTTGATATTCTCGTTTTAACTGTCCTAATTCATTTTCTTGTTTACTAATAGTAGATTCTAATTTGCCTAATGCACTTTCAGATTGTTTTGTAGAATTCTCTAATTCTTGTAGTTTTGAACTTGTTTGAGATAATGTGTTTTGTATCTTAGCGTTTTGAGTTTCAGCAGTTATCAGCTTATCTGTCCACTTTTTTACTTCTTCACTATTTTCACCATAAATTTGTTTAGCTTTTTCTAGACATTCTCTTGTATAATCTATTTTTTGAGCGCTGGCTTGTAGTTTATCTTGTAGTAGCTTTTGTTTATTTTCCAAAAGTTCAACACTATCACCATTAGCTTTGAGTTGAGTAGCATTAAGATTCAACTGTTTATTCAATGTACCAATATTGCTATTCATCTCTTTAATTCCAACGGTAAACTCGGCAGTTTCTGCTTTAAAGATTATCTTTGCTTCCTTATTATTAGCCATTTTATCACCTGCCTTTTATTTTCTTCTTTGTCTTTGTTTTTCATATTCTTTTTCTTTTACATAGTTAATGTAATTATCGTATGCTATTTTATCTTCTAAAATAGATAAAAGTGAAGAGTAATCTACATTAAAGAAAATCTCTTCACTCATTCCTAAAATTAATACAAAATATGTATAATAATCCTCCCAATCTTCAAGAATAAACTTTGGGATTCTTGTTCTTGATTTATTTACTCTTCCTGTAGCTTTAATGAATGGTTGTCTAAACCCTACTTTTTTTTAGGGTGTACCAATTCAGCTGTTACAGTGTTTATAAGCTCCATATCTGGAGGTACCATCTCAATGAATTTATCCTCGCTCATTACTTCATCTGTACCTAATTTTTCTGAGTTAGCACAAAGGTAAGCAACATATAATACCTTTAAGCTATCAAAGATAGGGTCAAAACCCTTACCGCCTTCTAAAGCTTTCATATATTCTTCATATAACTTTTTATTATTATTTTTTACTTTTAATAGTCGAGCAAAATTTAAAGTTAGTTCAATTTTAGATCCATCTATTAATTCTAGTTCTAGCATAGTACATTTCATTATATATCACCTACCTTTGATTTATCTTATACACTTGATTTTCTTACTAAGGCCGGTGTGAATGCAGTTAGCCATGTACTTTTTACTGTTTCATCAACATCATTAGTCACTACCATTTCATACTTACCATTACCAAAGTCATCTGGCATTATTGATATTTCTATTTCAATTTCCGCTATTTCTTCTACTCCATTTTCAATACTTCCTTTTGGTGCAGAAGCCATTATGCATCTTGGATAAGCTATCATCTTTTCTAGCCCATCTTCATCTAATACTTTAGCTACATAAGTAAACTCTTTATGTCTACTATTTCTACCATAAGCTACTACCCCATCTTTCAAGTCTGTACTTTCCATTCCAAATGCTTTTACATAAAGATCATATCTAATATGTAAAGATAAAGTTAATGTACCATTACCAGTTCCTATTGTTCTTGTTTTAGCAACAATACCTTCACATTTTTTTTGTACTACTTTACATTCTAGTTCTTCATCTAATTTACCTACGCATCCTAGTTTATTAAATGAGCTTTCTGCTGCATCATTAAATTTTACAGATGATTCTTTGACTTCATATTCTGCGAAATTAGTTTGATATATAGCCATCTTATCAATCCTCCTTATTTAAAATTATTTTGTAGTTTTTCTAATAAATTGTTTACTACGTTATCATATTGAGCATCTACCCCATGTTGCATAAAATCATTCGGAACTTTGCCTTGGAAGTGTACTCCTTCTGCTTCCTGTGGAAAATACAAATAATTGTATTGTGTTTTTGTATGTATATATAATGATAAATTTTCTTTCTGTTCAGCTTTCAATGGTGAGCTATCTTTCGCATGTTGCTTATCACGATTTGATACAGGAATATAATTTATTATGGCTTGAGTAAATATGTTGCTAGCTTCGTTTTTTAAGTAATTATTTATTACCTTTTCTGCCCCATCTCCATAACTCATTATGGCCTGTTGTAATCTTTCAACATCTTCGGCTGATAATCCAAATACTGCTCTAGCCATCTAAATCACATCCCTTAAATGCTCTTGTAAATTCTAAAGTCAGCATTTCAACCACCATATCTGTATTATTTTTTGTAATATAATTAAACTGCATCGACTGATCTGTTAGTTTTAACCTTGTATTATCTTGTATTACTTTTATTACTTTTTGTTCAAAACCTTCTGGGATATAATTTTCCATAATTATATGGACCTGATAATAATAGTTGTAATCTAGTTTACTTTTACCACTTCTATCAAATTCCTTTTTGTTAAATACAAAGTAATTCCATTTATCTTTTCCTTTTGTAAATGTTCTTCCATACCATACCGGTAACTCAAATGTTTGTTCCAATACAGATTGTATTTGTTCAAGTATTCCATCTAATTTACTCAACTTCTGTCACCTCTTCCAAATAAAAATACAACTCTCTATTCTTTCTATCTTCATCTATATAGATGATGTCATACAGTGTATTTTCAATTGTTACTTTGTACTCATTATTTATATTTTTATAGAATCTAGTTTTAACTTTTACATTTAAAGTTCTATCATTTGACTCCGCAAAATCTAAATCTTGTTGCCTTTTACTACATTCTTCATATGCTAACTTAACAATAAATTCAAGATTATCCTTTGTTTTAATATTCTCTTTTGCTCCAAAATTAGTTTTAACTGGTATTTCCTTATAAACTCGAATATATCCATCATTGTAATTACTTACTCTCTTCATAATTTATAACCTCATACATTTGCCTTATTTGCATTATCTCATTGAAATAATTATCATCAAATTCATTGATACAATTGTTATAAGCATACATACAGTAATTAAGAAAAAGGCTATGTTCTATACCCTCTTTAGAGTAGTCTATACTATACCCAAGTTTATAATTCAATGTTAATTTAGCATCTTCTATTATCATATTAAGTTTTCTTTCTGTATCTTCTTCATCCCAGGTAATGTTTAATTTATCTTTCAAATCTTGTAATAAACTATCCATGACTTTCTCCTTTCTAAAAAAGAAAAGACTAGTCATAGACTAGTCTTTCTTATTACTATTGTCCCGCTTTAGTAGTTACAGTTCCTTTAACTGTACTTTCTACAGTTCCTTTTACTTTTGTGTATACTACTGCTTCTTCTAATTCAGATATATCAAGTAATAAAGAACATGTATTATCAAATGCTTTACCTTCTCCATAAGTTTTTATTTTATAAACTCTATTGTCTTCTAGGAACTGATATTCATCTGAATAAGTTATTACTCCATCTTTTGCTGCACCCATAGCCAAAAAGTACTCCTGTGCTAAGCATACTATAGCTTTACCTGTTGCAATTTCATTTGATATTACAACTTCTGTAGGGAATGGGAATACGTCTTTTACATATACTCCATTTACATTAAGTAAAGTTGTAGCTGGCATTACTTTAGTTAAGTAATCTATTTGATTACATATAAATAATACGGAGCCAAATTTTCTAGTTCTTCCGCCATGTTTTTTACTATTATCATCTGTATATTCTTCTGTTTTAGCCATTTTTGAAATTAAATCACCATAAGTTTTAGGTGAAAAATCTGTTATTTTTATAGCAGTTTTTTGAGGATATCCAGTACTAGTAGAGTATGACACTCCTTTATGTATATCTCTATCTAAACCTATAGGAGAATTTATACCATTTCCACTAACTATTGCTTTTTCTATTCCACATGCTATGGCATCTTTCATTATAGTTCTTACATAAGCATCTATAAATGTAGGTCCTAAATCTAACATATCTTGAGGAACTGAAACAAATGCAGATAATTTATTTTGAGTTATGTCTACTGCTTTAAATGCAGAAGTAAGTTCTTTTGTTATTTTACTGTTTAATGGTCCCCAAACTGCAGTATCTATTGTATGATCATTTAATATCCATTTAGTAAGATATTTAGCATTTACAAAATTTATTTTAGTCAATAGTGGATGTTCTTCTAATAAATCTTTATATATATCAGTTATGATAGTTTCTGGCATTATGCCTTCTGGTGAGCCTATAAAATCTGCGAATGATTGTTGAGGTTTATTTGATTTAGCAGCTTCTATAAATCCTTTATACCATTTTTCTTCAGCAGTAGTAAGTTGTCTATAACCTCTATCTGCTAAAACTGATTTGTCTTGAGTTTGTTGATATTCTAATGCATCATCTTTTATTTTTTGCATTTTTTCTTCTAGTGCATCACTAAGTATTATTACTGCTTGATCTTTATCTTCTGCTTCTAAAAACTTAGTTATTTCTTCTTTAAATTTTATATCTTTATTTAATATCGCCATTATCGTTGGCCTCCTTTTCTATTTAATTTATTTTTAAATTCATTAAAAAAAGAACATTTAGTATGTTCTTCCGGTTCTTTACTCTTATTTTCTTCGCTATTATTAATTTCTGTATTTAAATCATCTTCTTTTTTAGCATTTAAAATAAGTTTCATTAATGATTTTTTAACTGACTGACTAACTTCTTCGGCCTCTTTTTCATTTACTATAGCCGTGATAAATCCTTTTTCTATAGCTTCCTGTGGAGTTATCCAAGTCTCATCATCAAGCATTTGCTTTAATTCTTCTTCTGTTATATTTATTTCTTGCATATAAGCATTGACACTAGCTTGAGTAATTTTATCTAAATCATCGGCTTGTTTTCTTAACTCTTTAGAGTTTCCTTTTACTCTCGTCCATGCATTATGTATCATAAGTAGTGATGCCGTAGACATTATTCTTTCATCTCCAGCCATGAAAACTACACTGGCGGCACTACATGCAAAACCATCGCATACAGTTTTCACTTTTGCTTTATGTCTTTTAAGCTGGTTATATATAGCTAAACCTTCCGCTACCTCTCCACCATATGAATTTATGTATACATTTATTTGGTCACACTCTAAGGCTTCTATTTGCTTAGATAGTGTATAGCTTGATATATCACTTTCAAGCCATTCCCAAGATGTTATGTCACCATAAATTTGTATATCAACTTCATTATTATTTTGAGTTAGTTGGAAATATTTTTTATTCATCTTCTTCACCTCCTCCATTATTATTTTGTCCATCACCTATTAATCTGTTTTCCACTGTATCATAGTTTTTAGTTATAAAGTGTTGTTGACTAAATTTAGTGTTAAGTCTATCAAATCCTATTATTTCTCTAACTTCATCTATACAGCACGTACCAGATGCAATTAATTTGTCTGCTTTTTCAGCAACATCTAATATATCTATATGATTAATAGTTGATGTATCTACTTTTACATAATTTCCTTTCGTCCAATTATCATATCCTCCTGAAGTTTTCCTTGTAGTTTCTTCTGAAATCATATCTGCTATTGGATCTATACAAAATGTAAGAAATACTTTTACTATTTCATTCATATTTGTAATGTTTCCTAACATAAGACTAACTGGTATTTGAAGTGCTTGAGCTACTATTTCAAACATTTCTTTTCTCAATGCCCTAAAATCAGAACTATCCTTATTTGTATTAGTTCCATCCATGTACTGCAAATCATACCCTTTGTATTGTGGATATACAGCATTATCATTTTCCATAAATTCTTTAAGTTGTTTTTGTACTATCTCTCTATATGTTTTCTGAAAGTTTTCATCAGATGCTTTAACTTGGTCTAGAACTAATTTATATTTTGCTCCATTACTCTTTTTATAACTTTTTGCTGCATAAGAAAGTAGTTCTCCATACTGCTCATATAAATTATCGATTAATTTTTTTATATTAGAATTATTTAATTGTAATCTTAATACTTCGCTACTTTTAAAAGTTTTATTTAGCTGTAAATTCCCTATTACAACTCCCTTATATAAGTTTCCTAGTATTGGATATTCTTCCGGAGCATAACTATCAGCACAATATAAATTATCATTTACATCAACTAATATACATTCATTCTGATATATCATTTTTTCAATGGCTTTATGCCAAAGTTGACTGCTATTTTCATTTGCATTAGGTGACACATTTAAAATATAATAAAGCTTATTTTTTACTTCTTGATTATTTTCATATACTTTTATTTCACACTTAGCTATTGCATTCGCTATAAGAGATATAGCTGTTTGTATAGCTAACTCCTTATAATATATTTCTTGTATCTTTTCCTCTATTATATTTTCGGTTATTTCACCCTTTTCATTTTTAACATTCCCTAAAAAGTCCATAAACCATGTTTTTATACTCACAATTTCCTCACCTCCTTTTAGAATATAATAGGAGGCATAAAGAATAATTCATTATTATCTTCATCCTCCAATACATCTTGAGCAGCAATCATAGCATGGACAAATGCCATGAATCCATCTGTTTTCCTTGATTTAGGCTCTATCTTATCGTATACATAGTTACCTAAATTCTTATCAGTTAGTTTAGTATTATTAGTAAACCACCTCATAAGTGGGTTATCTCCCCACACTATTTGGTGATTATTAAATAAACTATCTATTACTGGTACAATTTTCATAATATCACTAGGTCTAATTATTTTTACTTGTTCTTTATTTGTTGCATCTATCCCAATATTCTTCATAGATTTACTTAACAATGCTAACCTAAAATTATCTACTCCTAATTTAACAAAATTATATTTTATTAACTTTTCTTGTATCCATTCTGTAGCCATATCTGGATTAATTTCTATGTCATCAACTATAGTTAATAATCCTTGCTCTGACCATTCTTCTAAAGGTACTTTTATTCTATCCTTATCTCTAGAATTAGTACAAAACCAGCTATGACTAACCCAATAATATATGCCACCTTTTAAAAAAAGTAACCCTACACTCATCATGTCATTTACCTTTGTATAGTCAATTCCAATAGTGCAGCTTGCTCCCTCAAGGTTTGGTATATCTTTATTTGTCGATAATATATTTTCCCATGAAGTTACTTCAATATCTTTTGAACCTTTTGGAATATTCATCCTCTTAGTCATAAAAGCATTATTTACATAAGGATTAATCTTATAATCTGCATATTCTTTTTTCATCTGTTCCATTAATGAAGGTCTATAAGGTAAAGAAGGGTTAGCTTTTGCCCAGTTGTCTGGATTATCAACTTCTTTTTCTTCATCCAGCTTACAAATAAAAGGGAGAAAGCCATTATCCTCGACTTCTCCCTTTAATATCATTATTGCTTTTTCTAATAAATTATCCAGTGGACCATCCCTTACATCTCCATTTGTTGTTATGTAAGTTCTTCTTGGATTATCTTTTTTACCTAAACCTGTAGTAAATACATTTATATTTTCCCAGTTTTGATAAGCATGTATTTCATCAAAGTCAACTTTACCTGAACGCAAACCATCTTTCCCTTTTGGATTATTAGTTCTAAACTTTATTTTACTTTTAGTCTTAAGATTTATAATTTCTTCCTTATTCCAATAGAAATTCCTTTTCATTTTCTTTGTATATTTAGGATCTTCTAATATATTATATATATCATTAAATGTTGTTTTAGCTTGGTCTTCTGAGTTGGCTGATATATCTATATCGTAATTTTTTATTCCATGAGTAGGCGTAATTAAACAAAAGTCCTCATAAGCTAAATAAGCATTTTTACCAGAACCTCTTCCAACAAAAATAAGCAAGTCAGCAAATCTAGGTAATCCATTTTCTTTAAATACACAGTTATGTAAAACAAATAAAAATTTCTCCCATGGGAATAAATTAAAAGGAAAGTATTTCTGATAAGAAAAATATTTCTCTACTTTTTCTTCATCTATTACTAACTTTTCATTATCAAATATATTTTTTATGAATTTGGATAATAATTTTTGTTCTTTACACATTGGAAATACTTCATTGTCAATAATATCTAAGTATTCTTTGATATATTTATTATAATTCATCGTCATCACCACTGTCTGCTACAGTAGCTTTAATTCCTAGTTCATTTAAAAGTTTAAGCATTTGAGCATTTGTCTTATTTAATTCTCCTACACTGTCATTTCTTTTATAACCAGATTGCCCTCCGCCATTATTGTATTTTACATTTACTCCTCTTTTATTTATATCCTCTATAAGGAGTGATTTTGTTATCCAAAATGCCATATAATCTTCTACTAAATCTCTAAACTGTTCTCCATACGTGCCATTTCTATCTAACTGGTCTAATAAATCTTGTCTAATTTTATTATATTTTTCACTGCTTTTTAATTCTTGTACAGCTTTTCTATCTGCCATTTCACCACCTCCTTATAGTAATATCAGCACACCCACCCTCATGTGAGTTTTATAAATTTTCGTTTTGTCTTCAGATCGGAAGAGCGTCGTGTAGGGAAAGAGTGTAGATCTCG
>OBKI01000216.1_pt1 | contig 46197 bp, 23 predicted proteins | sample 1519731 | NCBI WGS metagenome assembly OBKI01 (sample SAMN00265070, study PRJEB22529) | human gut metagenome
TCATATAAAACCATATTTCTTGTACCACATTTATGTATTTTCTGCGTGTATTCTTTCAGTTTTGTATGATATTTTGTTACCGCCTTTTTACACATGGATGTGTACTTGTTGGTATTTGCCTCAATATTTGTTCCGTCAATAAATATGGTTTTATATGATATTTCATTTCATCCATATCATAAAGTAAGTTTGACACCCGTACGAGAATTCACTTGGACACGGGGCAAAATGAATGCATTTGAATCTTGCAAATGTTGTATTATCGAGTGCAGGTTGCCCTTCTAGAAGATACGTGAGGTTTATGCCTCTTTTGCAGTTCAGTCCCATTGAATGTGATGAATAGTCTCCATTCATGTAAGAGTACAGGACAAGTTTTAGGAGTGTTTGGAGCAATAATGAATTAAATGATTGCTTTAAAGGTAGTAGTATGAGACGCAAATAAATTTAAATGAAAAGATTTAAAATAGCAAAACATGGATATGTTTGTTTAAATGTTTGTAATTTTTTAACATATAAAAAATTAGGGTGGGGATTTTATTAGGAATATGTTATTTGTTAGGCAAAGAATAAATTATTATTGTTAAAAGAACATAGATAATAAAGAATGTTTATACAATATAAATTAACTTAAGAAAGTAAATAAAATTGTTTTTTGTGCAATTTAACGCTGTAAATCAGTTAAGAAACACGTTTTACAAAGATAAATACTGCAAATGATAAATGTGAAAATTTGACAATTAAAGAAACATATGGTACAAAAATGGAGGCCGTTAAAAGTGTTCTCATGCACTATGATAATGCAAAATTACAGAAGTGGTTTTGTTATTAATAAATCGGCTGGAATAAAATAATTATAGATAATTGCGAAACATATAATTTTGGAGTAAAAAAGAAAAACTCACATAGTAAACAAATAGTGGATAATAGATTCAGATTATGAACGCGTTTTAATAAGTCTATGAGTTTATTAAATTGATAAAATCTAAGGTGCGAGAGGCTTTAAACGGCTGATGTATTGTTACCGGTTTATAGTATTGGTGAAGAGCATTAATAACTGTGATATGTTAGATAAAGACAGAGCAAAATGGATTTTTTTATTTGTAGCAGTGCAGAAATTGTTTTAAGGTGATTAATTGCTTTGTACACATTACTTATGATTTTTTTTGCTTTAATAAGTTCATCTGCCCTGCATCTTGCATTAGTGGTAGGATTAGAGATGATTTTCTGAATAAATATGAATCGTTCTGTTATGTAGATAGACCAATCGCTTGATTAACTTTATTAATTGTATTAACATTTCTTTTTTAGGTTTGTAGTGGAATTTGTTGAGATAAACGAATATCTTGGATGATACTTATTACATTATGATTGGATTAGTGTAGGCATAAGGATTGTATGGAATTCTGGTTCTTTTGAAATAATAATCAACATCATTTGTGGTAAGTATACTCTCGACGAAAGAGTAGGCTTCGAACAATGATATGCAGATTTAGATTGTATAGAAAGCGATGCAATACAGAATAAGTTAAGGTTTAATGAAGGGATGACATGTTAGGAAAACCTTTGAAATCGGAATCAGAACATTTTAAGTGATAATGGAATTGTAGTTACCAGAAAAATTTAGGTGTTTATGATAATTAAGAAATGAAAATGGAAGAGAGTCTACTGAGATGAAGAAAATACACTGAATGGAAAAACAAGGGCATTGCAGTGAAAAAGTTAGTATAATAATCGAATCAAAGTCAATGTGTTTTTGAATGTAATAAAATGAGGTTTCTCAGATGCACAGATTTTTTGATGATTAAAAAAAGCTGTCTGATAGAGCTGATTTGGTGGTAATGTGATAACGTTTCATTTGAAAACATATGTAGATGGAACATCAGTTTCAACAGCTTTTGTCACAGGAGCGACAGCACTTTTAAAATCAATTAACCCTAATATTACACCATCTGAAATTAAGGACATAGTAGTACAATCAGCACATAAGATAGAAAATTTGAATGGTAAATGTAAGGCGGAGGGGTATTTGGATATTTATAATTCAATAAAACGTGTTTATAAAATAAAGGAGGCAACATAGTGAAGAAAGTATCAATTTCATTAGCAGTCATAGGAACAATTTGGGTTTTAATGGGAGTTATTGCACAGCTTAATAATTGTGCCGGAGAATTATTATTTTTTGTGGCAGGAGCTTTTATACTTATGGCAATAGTCACATTGGTGTGCAGAAAGAAAACTGTTGTTATTTCTGCGGGAGTGCTTGTAATGTACATAGCGATAATATGCCAATATATTATTTTCAATAGTTTTTACATTGCCAATATGTGTATAATAATGGCTTTGGTAGTAGGATTTTTATTAATTCTTTATGGAATTATAGCCGGTTTGAAAACAAAAAAATAAGTTTATCATTATATCAAGATAAGAAGGAACGTTCATGTATCTGTATGTAATTACGGGTATATGGACGTTTTTTAGCGTTTGTCTTTAGGGCAAAAACAAGTGGAATTTTCCAGAAAGGTTATTAAATAATAAAATGTGCAAAAATAAATCAGGTAGAAAGCCTACAAAATAAAAAAAACATATTTAGGGTGCAAATTTGTATTATATGAAAAACAAAGGGGTTATATAAAATTTTAATACTTTTTTTATAAAGAAAAACATACTAATATATTTATAATGAAACGATTTTATGATAGTATACTTATACCAAGATAACGAAAAGGAGAAAATAAATATGGGCAACTTAAATTATTTAGATAAAAAAGGAACATTTACATTAGATGATCCTGATTTAACAAGCTATATGTATTTTCCACTTGCCAATGAAGCTGGCATGATGAGTTCTATTACACCGGACTTGAATGGAGACATAAAATTAGATCAGAATACATTTTTACTGGAGCCGGTTAGTAGTGAAAATTTGCATAATAATAAGTCATCCAGAAACTTTTGGGTATATGTGGAAGGAAAGGGAGCATGGTCTGTAACAGGACGTTCCAGTAAGCAACAGGCAAAACTTTTTGAGGATGACAAGGAAAAAGTAAAACTTACAGCAGGAATTATGTGGCATCAGGTGGAGAGAGAATCTGATGAAATGGAATTAAAGGCTGTAATGACAAGCTTTGTTCCAAATACAGAGGAAAAAGTTGAACTGACAAAATTTGAAATAACAAACACGTCAGATAAAGAACAGAAAATTACATCAACAGTTGCAATACCATTGTATGCCCGTTCTGCATCAAACATCAGGGATCACAGACATGTAACATCACTTCTTCACAGAACATTTACAGTGAAAAATGGAATAATGATTCATCCGACACTGACATTTGATGAGAGAGGTCATAATAAAAACAAAGTATATTATGGAGCTCTGGCAAAGGAAGAAGTAAATGGGGAGATGGTTTCACCAATAAGCTTCTGTCCTGTTACAGAAGAGTTTATAGGTCATGGTGGAAACTTTGAAAATCCATATTATGTAATGAAGAATGAACCATTACCATATAAGGTAGGAGAAGAAGTTGACGGATATGAAACTGTTGCAGCAATAAGGTTTGAAGATACGGTGCTTGCGCCGGGAGAGACTAGAACATACATTGTTGCATTGGGATTCGGTGAATCAGAAGCAGAAATTACAGAAATAAGCAAGAAATATCTTATAACAAAACATTTTGATAGATATTTAGAAGAAACAAAAGAATATTGGCAGAAGAAAATAAATGTAAGTTATAATTCATCAGATACAGACTTTGATAACTGGATGCATTGGGTTAATTTCCAACCAATGTTAAGAAGAATATATGGATGTTCATTCCTTCCACACCATGATTATGGAAAAGGCGGAAGAGGATGGAGAGATTTATGGCAGGACTGTCTTGCACTTCTTATAATGGAGCCTGAACAGGTGCGTCAGATGTTAATTGACAATTTTGGGGGCGTAAGATTCGACGGAACTAATGCCACAATCATCGGCTCAAAGCAGGGTGAATTTATTGCTGACAGAAATAATATTGTAAGAGTGTGGATGGATCATGGAGCATGGCCATATCTTACAACAAGTCTTTACATAGAACAGACAGGTGATATTGAATTCTTAAGAGAAGAAAATACGTATTTCAAGGATGCTCAAATTCACCGTGGAGAAGATAGAGATGAGAGATGGAATGATTCCCGTGGAAATAAGCAGATGACAACAGAAGCAGAGCCTTACAGAGGAACTGTTTTGGAGCATTTATTAATCCAGCATTTGACTTCATTCTATGATGTGGGTGAACATAATCATATTAGACTTCGTGGCGCTGACTGGAATGATGGCCTTGATATGGCAAATGACAGAGGTGAAAGTGTTGCATTTACGGCACTTTATGGCGGAAATATGAGAAACCTCGCCAAGAACATAAAAGCATATGAAGAAAAAACAGGAAAGAACACAATTACCCTTGCAAAGGAAATACTTGTATTAATAGATGCAGATAAATCAATTTATAATAGCATTGGTGACAAGCATGCTGTACTTGATGAATATTGTGAGAGCGTAAAACACATTATTTCAGGCGAAAAAGTGGAAGTACCTTGTGACAAACTGATTGATGTCTTAAATGGAATGTCAGACTGGATTGGAAACCATATCAGAAAAACGGAATGGTTAAGTGATAAAGATGGTTATTCATGGTTTAACGGATACTATGACAATAGTGGTAAGGCTGTAGAAGGAGATTTCGAAACAGGAGTAAGGATGATGCTTACGGGACAGGTATTTGCCATAATGTCTGAAACGGCTACTAAAGAACAGGTGGCAGAAATAGTAAAAGCAACTGATAAATACTTATATGACGAAAAAATCGGTGGTTACAGACTAAATACTAACTTTAACGAAGTAAAAACAGACCTTGGAAGACTTTTCGGATTTGCATTTGGACATAAAGAAAACGGTGCCGTATTCTCACATATGGCTGTAATGTATGCCAATGCATTGTATTCAAGGGGCTTTGCAAAAGAAGGATACAAAGTAATTAACACTTTATATAAACATTGTAATGATTACAATTTAAGTAACATATATCCTGGAGTTCCTGAGTACGTAAATCAGCGCGGGCAGGGAATGTATCATTACCTTACAGGTGCAGCAAGTTGGTTATTGCTCACAGTATTAAATGAGATGTACGGAATAAAGGGACAGTTGGGAGCACTTAAGTTACAGCCAAAACTTCTTGCAACTCAGTTTACAAATGGAATGGCAAGTGCAACATGTATGTTTAGAGGTGTAAACATTACAGTTACATATCAGAATCCTTTTAATCTTGAAGTAGGAAATTACAGAGTAAAAGAGATTTATATTGATGGTGAAAAATACAGCGATGGTGACACAATTGCAAAAGAAGATGTAGATAAATTAGGTGACAAGAGTATTATTACTGCAGTTTTAGGATAATAGACTATGCCTGTTTTGTAAAATAAGAAAAAGATAGGAGTTAAAAAATGTTTGAATGGGGAAGAGCTGTGTGCTATTCAGGTTACAGAGAAGGACAGAGTCCGAAAACATGTACGTATCCAACATACGATCAGATAGTTGAAGATTTGAAAATATTGGATGAAATGGGATTTAAGTACATAAGAATGTACGACCCAATAAGCTATGCAGAGATGACATGTCAGGTTATCAGAGATTTAGGTCTTGATATGAAAATGATGTTAGGACCTGATTTGATTTCAGAAGTAAATAATCCGGGATGCCCATGGCTTAAAACAAATTATTCAGAGGAAGAATTAAAACAGCGTGCTGAAAGAAATGACAGAAATATTGATGAGTTGATTAGAATTGCAAATGAGAATTCTGATATAATTAATGTTGTTTCCGTTGGAAATGAAAATACTCCTGAGTGGGGAGCAAATAATGTGCCGGTGGAACGTCTCATAGAATTTGCTGACAGATTAAGAGAAGGAACAGGAAAACCTGTAACTTTTAATGAGGGTGCTTTTGAGTGGGTTCATTTAAAGGAACTTGCAAAACACCTTGATATAATAAGTGTTCATTCATATCCGCTTTGGTATGGAAATACGGTAGATGAAGCACTAAAAGTTAACAAAGACTGGTATAAAAAAGTAAAGGAGATGTATCCTGACAAGTTTGTTATTTTTTCAGAAGTTGGTTGGGCTACGGACTGCGCCGTATTCACCCAGATGAAAGAAGGGGAAGCCAATGAGGAAAACCAAAAAAAATATTATGAAGAGTTTTGGGAATGGTCTGATTCAGAAAAAATAATCTCATATATGTTTGAAGCTTTTGATGAACCTTGGAAGGGGGGAAACAAACCGAATGAGGCGGAAAAGAACTGGGGAATGTTTACTGTAGACAGAAAGCCGAAACTAATGTTTGAATAAAAAAAACGGATTGAAATATTTTTATAAGAAAAGAAGCAGGGAAAATGCCTTTAAACAGGTGATTTACCTGCTTTTTCTTATAAAAAAATAACGATAAAATAAAATGTGTTTTATTTGAAACTATATTGAAAAAAAGGGGCATTTTAAAGTAAAATAATAGTGGAATTTATAAAGCTGTCTTTTGATAGTGTACGAAAGGAGAAACGCATGAAACTAAGCAAAACAATGAAAAAAATGTTGGCGGTGGTATGTTCATTAGCACTTGTTGTTACATCTGTTACAGTATATAACATAACAGCAAAAGCTGATGATACATGGAAGATTAATCCTGTTACTATTACTACATTGCCAACAACAGACGGAAAGGTGGTTTATGGTATTGCTAACTTAACATTTACAGCATACCAGGGAAGTGAGGCGGCAGATTATGCATATGCAGCATTTATTGATGATATTTCGGATGACCATTTGGCACGTTCATCAAGTAACGACTGGGTATGGGGAATCAAAGATGGTGGCAACAACCTCAACTATGATAAGGTTATAACTACTAAGGCAAGAGATATTACTTTTGCACCAGGTTCAACACACAAATTTATTATTGCAGTTTACGAAAAAGGTACAGCTGATGATGTTACAAAGGCAACACCGCTTGATACAGTTGAATTAAATGTAACATTCCCAGAAGATGAAATTGTAACAACAACACCAAAGCCTGCAGAAGCAGGACCAACAGAAAATGTAGAACAGGATAATGTTGATATTGGTGCTATTAATGACTGGGTAGTAATCGGTGATAACTTATCAGTTACAAACACAAAGGCATATATGTCTTTAGCAGCAAGAGCACAAGTTAATGGAAACAATGGAGTATTAAACGGATTTTACAATGGAGTTACGGCTCCTTGGGGAAAGAAGAACCAGATTGTAAATTGTTTCGCGTTCGTTGTTCCGGGTGGCAGAGTTGCAAGCAACATCATAATTGATGGAGTTAAGTACTCTAATGACAACTATTACACATGTATCGATGGTGACTGTGTATTTATTAATCAGGATCTCTTAGCGCTTCCTGAAAGTGTTGACAAGAAAGCTTTCACAATTACTCTTGATGGTACAAACTTACCAACATTCGCACTTATGGTAGCTAAAGATGGTGTAGCAATAGGAACAACTCCTGAAGAAGAAGGATTTACGTTAATTCAGGGTGATGGAACTACAGAAAACCCAATTGTACCAAACTGGACACTTAAGGCAAGTGCAAATCATACAATGTACTACAAAGAAGTTGAAGGCGGATTTACAGCATTCTGTACAAAGAATAACAACGTATGGGAGCCTGTTAATGCTGTTACATATACATATTCACAGGATGGATTAACACCTGGTGCAGAATATGAATTCACAGCAAAGGTAAGTGCTAACTTAGTAGATTTCGCATTAAGCTTTAATAATACAGAATTCTTCAATCAGGGTAAGAATCAGAAAGAACTCACAATTGGAACAGACGTAGTAGCTGATGAAAATGGTGTAGCTAAGGCAGTAGTTGAAGCAGCAGTTGTTGGTATTAATGTAAGACTTACATTTACAGATGCTAAGTTTACAGAAAAGGGTTCAGAACCAGAAACAACAACACCAGTAGTTGATCCTGAGACAACAACACCAGCAGTTGAGCCAGCTACAACACCAGCAGTTGAGCCAGCTACAACACCGGCAGTAGAACCAGCTACAACAGCTCCTGTTACAACAAAAACTCCTGAAGCAAAGACAACAGCAGCAGTTACAACAAAGGCTCCTGAAGCAAAGACAACAGTAGTTACAAAGCTTGGTACTACAAAGGTAACTAAGGCTACAAAGAAGAAAGCAGCAGCTAAGGTTAGCGTTACATTTAAGAAAGTTAACGGAGCAGCTAAATATCAGGTACAGATTTCTACATCTAAGAAGTTCAAGAAGGTTCTTGTTAAGAAGACAGTTAAGAAAGTAACAGTTACAATTAGTAACAAGAAACTTAAGAATAAGAAGAAATTATACATTAGAGTAAAAGCAGTTGGCGCAGATAAGTGGTCAAAGCCTAAAAAAATCAAAATAAAATAATTAGAAATTAATTACGTGAAACTGTCACCCACCGGGTGGCAGTTTTTTATGTTAAGAAGTTATACATATAAAAATTTAATAATCCATTGCATTCAACGTATCTCAAAAGAATACATGTAAGAAAAAATACAACACGCAAAATTATGTTCTCCCCCCAAACAACATCCCCCCAAACAACATCCCCTTAAATAATAAAAAAAAGAAAAAAATAATAAAAACGTTTTTTTGAATGATAACAAAAATAGTTAAAAAAGGTATAAAATTAACAAAAATAAAGGGCAAATATCTCATATAATTACCCCCTTTTAGTCAAGAAATTGAAAATAACCATAAAACCCTTTTTATTCTTGTTGGCTAAAAAAAAAGAATTTATAATATAGGTATATTATTGTGTTTAAAGGAGAACAGAAATGAAAATCTTGAAAAAAATTACATCGGTGGTTTTGGCTGCGACTATGGTAATAACTATATATCCACAGACTCAGATTATTGATATTCAGGCAAAATCTGACAGTACAAAACCGTATAACATTTCATATGGCAGACCTGTGTATGCCAGCTCTCAGGACAGTAGCGGTGTTGCGGTTGAAAATGCAGTAGATGGTGACGAAAGCACCAGATGGCAGGCTAAACAGAGTGATCAGAATGAATGGTTATATGTTGACCTTGGAGCAGAGGCTGACATTGATCACATTTATCTTCACTGGGAAGCTGCCCGTGCCAAATATTATGAAATACAGTTTTCAAACGATGAAGATAACTGGACAACAGTATATACAAAAGGAAAACAAGTAGGTGCATATGTAAATATGGCTTTTTCTTACAAAGTAAATAGTTTAAAAGACGGATATGCTGAAGTTTCAGGTGAGTGGACATCGGTGGAAAATGCGAAGTACAAAGTATATGACGGAGATACTATTGCAAAGGCACCGGATAATTATGATTTTAAGGCACATGGAGGAACTCAGGGAAATTTCAAACTGAGTGAAGGAAAACATACAATAAAAGTTGTTGCATTTAATCCTGAAACAAATGCAGAACTTGGAAGTGCAACATGTGAAGTAAATGTTGTTGAAGGCGGAAGTGGTGACAACGGAGTTGTTGTTGACACTAATGCTAATTTAAAACAGACAATTGAGGCTTCACAGTTAAGTGCTAAAAAAGCAAGATATGTAAAAGTTGTAACTACTGAAAGAGCTATGAATTATGGTAGTTCACTTTATGAATTCCAGGTATATGGAACAAATGGTGTCGTAAGGCCACCAAAGGATTATGGTGAAAACCTTGCACTTAACAAACCTGTAAAATCAAGAACAAACACTATTAAAGACGGAGATAAAACAAAAGAAGTAAATGCCCGTGATGAATGGTGGATGTATGATTCAGACGGAAATATTAAACAGGATGCATACGATAATGTAAAACCTGAAAATGCAGTTGATGGAAAAACAAACACATCATTTACATCATATCAGGGAGATGACCAGTGGATATACGTGGATTTACAGAAAGAATATACTCTTGGTCGTGTAGTAATCAACTGGAATTCAGATGCAGGAAAAATTTATGATGTAGAAGTATCAAGTGATGCAAAGAATTGGAAGACAGTTCATCGTGTTCAAAAAGGATATGCAAACATGACTGATAATTTTACAATGTATCAGAAAAATGTAAGATATGTCAGAGTACTTGGATATACAAAAGTTGAAAGCGGAAGTGGATTTGGTATCAGCGAACTGTCAGTTTACGAATATGTAGATGGTGACAGTAAAGAAAATGAAACAATATCAGAATTACCGAAGAGACAGATTGTAAACAACAAAAATGGAAAAGGTTCTTACGTTTCAGGTGAAATGTATAATGAAAAGAACAAACTTCCAACTTTTGTTAATCCGGATACAATCAAAACACCTATTGACTCAAACAGCTGGTGGTCATCAGCTATGGTACAGACTTTCAGTAATCTGTTATGTTCAACACCTCTTAAGGCAAGCTTCTCAAAGAAAGGGCTTGGAGTATTACTTGCAACAGCAGGTTGGGTAGGAACAAGAACAGAAAATGATTTAGGAACTGATCAGAGTACGGAAACAACGAGAGATTTCTATATCACACCGGAAAATCTTGATACGACAACAGCTTACGATAGAGTAGAAAGTTACGGAGATTATTCAGTTCAGTTAGGACTTATGGATGAAGATAATCTTCAGATGAAATCAACAATAGTAAAAGGTTCACCTTATATATTTAATGAGTTCTGTGACAATACAGTTGCATTCCTTAGTGGGAGCTCAATAACAGAATTCTTTGATGGAAATGGAAATAAGATATTGACAAAGAAGGGTGACACTCTTGTAACAGACCACATTGGATTTGAGACTGTTGATGATGAGAACACAAAAGCAAATAATGAAGGAACATATTTTGAATTAAATGCTCCGGCAGGAACAGAATTCAAAGTAATGATTGCAGAAGGAAATTACAAGATTAAAATTACATTCCCTTCCAAGAAAGACAACTATATGTCTGTAGCCGGAATGACAAAGAAGGGAGATATTGAGGATTATTACAAACATGGATATGCATTTGTAACAGATACAAAAGTTGGATATACATATGGAAAAGATAATTCAAAAATCGTAACTACATATACAGCTACAACAAAATTAATGAGAGCAGAATTCTCTAATGTTACAATGCATTGTCTGTTTCCACATCAGTGGAAGCATACTAATGCAGCAGATACACCATATGCTACATATCCATCAATTCGTGGTGATATGAAGTCAATCTGGGCAAATGAATATAAGACAACACAGCAGTTTTCAGGTTTACTTCCTACATTTGCAAAATCAAACAGCAGTATGTTTAACAGCCGCGAAATGATTGAATATTTAAATCAGGTAGTTGCTTCAAAGATTAACACAGCACCTGTTTCAGATGCATATTGGGAAGGTAAGAATGTACACCCACTTGCAATCAGCGCACTTATGGCTGACCAGTTAGGTGAAACAGAAATTAAAGAAAAATTACTTAAAAAATTAAAGAGCATTATGGTTGACTGGTTCAACTATGATGGAGGGGATGACAGATGTTACCTCATTTACAACAAAGATTGGGGAACGTTATATTATCCAGATAGTGCCTACGGCGCAAACGCAGCTATCTGTGACCACCACTTTACATATGGATACTTTATGTTTGGTGCAGCAGTTTTAGCAGCATATGATAAACAGTTCTACAATGACTACAAAGATATGATAGAACTTCTTGTAAGAGATTACGCTGACCCATATGAACCAAAAGATGACGGAAATATGTTTTGTAAATTCAGAGCATTTGACCAATATTCAGGACATTCATGGGCAGGAGGATATGCAGACAGCGATTCAGGTAACAACCAGGAATCAGCATCAGAAGCATTGTTCAGTTGGGTAGGTATGTACCTTTGGGGTGAAGCTACTCAGAACCAGACATACATTGATGCAGGCGCATATGGATTTACAACAGAAATGGATGCAGTAGAACAGTACTGGTTCGACTATGATGAAACTAACTGGTTAAAGGGTTATCCTTTCCAGGCAGCAGGTCAGATATATGGAGCGTCAATGGGATATGGAACATACTTTGGTGGACAACCTGTATACGTATATGGTATCCAATGGCTTCCAATTTCTGAATACCTTACAAACTATGGTATGAATCAGGCAAAGTGTGCAAAGATATATAAGGGTCTTGAAGATGACACACAATATGCTATTAACATTGAAAAAAGACTATTCGATAAAGATATAAAAAATGGAGTAGATCCGGATAAGTCATGGCATAATCCGGATAATTATGTTACTCCCGATACAGGATGGCAGCATATTACATGGCCATTCTTATCACAGACAAATGCACAGAGTGCATATGATAAGTTTGAAGCAAACGTATCAAAGGTTCAGACAGAGGATAGAGCAAACACACTTTGGTTTATTTCTGCAATGGATGAAATAGGACATAGAACAAACGATTATATGGTCGTTGGAAATATTCAGGGCTCAGTATATATAAAAGATGGAAAATACACAGCCGAAGTATGGAATCCAACAGGTAAAACACAGACAGTAACAATTAAGAAGGCTGACGGAACAGTTGCAGGAACAGCAAAGATAGGTTCAATGGCAACAGTAGCCTTTAACATTGATACAGCAAAGAAGTTCGATCTTACTCAGGCAGGAACACCTGTAATTAAAGCTACAGCCCTTGCAGACGGAAAAGTTACAAACAATGTAACAGGAACAACATCATTTGATGATACACAATTAGTAGAACTTAATGCAACAGATGAAGGAGCAAAGATTTACTACACAACAGATGGAACAGTTCCAACAACAAAATCAAAATTATATACAGATAAGATTTTGGTTTCAAGTGACACAACAATTAAGGCAATTGCAGTTAAGGATAATTGTATTAACTCTGCGTATGCATCAGCTGTAATCAAGATTAACGGTGATGTTGTACAGAGCAGTGATAACTTAAGTATAGGATCTACAGCAACTGCATCAACAGAAAAAGAACCTGCAGCCAAGGCTATAGATGGCGATGGAACAACAAGATGGCAGGCAGAATTAAATGATGATGAATGGTTACAGGTTGACTTAGGAAGAGTAAATACAGTCAATACAGTAAAAATCAATTGGGAAGCTGCTTATGCTGAAAAATACGAAATCCAGGTATCAAAGGATGGAGAAAAGTGGACTACAGTAGCAAAAGAAAACGGACTTGTTGGTGAAATCACTTCATCATTCCCTGCAACTCAGGCGCGTTACGTAAGAATGCAGGGTGTTAAGCGAGGTACTGCATACGGATATTCTATTTATGAAATGGAAGTATATGGGGCATTACAGGCAGAAGCTCCTGTAATTACTCCTGTAAGTGGTACATACAGCGGAGAGCAGAAAGTAACAATGTCAACCTCAGTAAAGGGTGCTGAAGTTAAATATACTTTAGATGGAACAACTCCTACTGAAGATTCAAAGACATACACAGCTCCTATTACTATTAATAAGTCAACAATAGTAAGAGCAGTTACATACAGAAAGGGAATGTTGTTATCAGACCCTACAGAATCAAGTATTATTATTGCAGGAACAATTGCACTTAATAAAGATTCTGCAAAGATAGCAATTGACAGAACAGTTCAGCTTTCAGCATTAACTAATGAAAGCGTAATATGGACAAGCAGCGATGGAAATATTGCAGCAGTAGATAAAAACGGATTAGTAACAGGAAAGTCAGTAGGTACAGCAAAGATTACAACAACTACAGCAAGTGGAAAGACAGCTACATGTAATGTTACTGTAACAGAACCAATACATATAGTATCAATCTCAATTCCTGAAACATTTGAAATTAGAAACAGGACATCAGAAACTCTTGAGCTTAAGATTAATCCGGAAGACACAACAGATGATACGACAGCTAAGTGGGAATCAAGTGATGAACACGTATTAACAGTAAATGAAAATGGTACAATCACTGCAAAGGGTGAAGGCGAAGCAACAGTAAAAGTTACAGTTGGAAAATTTACGTCAGAATGTAAAGTTACAGTTGGACCAACAGCAACAAATGCAGAATTAGTTGCAAGCAGCAGATACAATGCAGCACTTAAGAAGAATGTAACAGCATATCCGGAAATAGCAGAGGGCAACATTTCGTATATTACAGACGGCGCACTTTCAGCAGGAGGAAATCATGCCGCACTAGGAAAAAAAGGATGGAATTATAGTGGTGAATGTTACGCAATAATCGATCTGGGGGATACATATGATGCATCCACAATTGATCAGGTTATTGTACAGTACAAAGATCAGGCTGAGAACGATACTGTAATGAATAAAAAATATGAAATACAGTATTCAACTAACGGAATTGATTACAACACTGTATATACTTCAGATACAGTTACGGCAGCAGATGTGGATAAAGATAACTGCATAGTATCCAATGTCGTAGGACAGAGAGGTGGAGTAAGATACGTAAAGGTATATTATCCAAAGAGTGCAGGATACGGTATTCAGATTTGTGAAATCGGTGTTATCAGTACAGAACAGAATCTTAAGACTATAGAAGTAGAAAACTGCGCTGATCCTAAAGACTTTACAGTAACATCTGACAAGATTTGTGAAATCGAATATACAATTACTCTGGGTGAAAATCAGGAAGGTTACAAATATGCTGTATATGTAGATGGAATCAGAATGACAGATTTAATTGAAGCCGGAAGTGGTGTAATTAAAGATGTAGCAGCAGGAACACACAAAGTACAGGTAATCGCATTCTACAATGGTCTTACATCAAAGGGTATAACAAAAGAAGTAGATGTAGATGACGGTTCACTTGTGGCATATGTCGGAACTACACGTAACCTTTCCAAGGGTGCAGCAGTAACAGTAGAAGACATTGAATCAGAACATGAAGAGGGAAGCAAAGACCCACAGACACTGACGGATGGTGTTATATCAACCGAGACAAACAAAGTTATTGAAACAGTATGGGGAAGTAAAACTGCAACAATCACAATTGATTTAGGCAGTGCCATCGACAAGAAACTTATTGATGAAGTATTGCTGGCATTTAAGGCAAACAACACTAATGCAACAGAATACAACATTGAGTTCTCAGAGGATGGAACAAAATACGAAAAGGTAATTGATAAGACAAATGTTGAATATAAGGCAGCATACGAAGACAAGTTTGATGCAGACAGTTATTCAAAAGACAAAGTAAGATACGTCAAAGTTAACTTAACTAATGGAAATGCAAATTGGGGATATCAGATTTCTGAAATTGCAATTATGGGTACAGATGTATTAATGCCTGTAGAAGCAAAAGGCCTTGTTGTAACAAGTCCCGGAAATAATTTAATCCAAGTATCTTGGACAGGCGAAGCTAACCAGTTATATTCAGTATACATTGACGGTGCCTTAAAGGGTATGGATGTAACAGCAGGAACATATACATACAATGGAATTGATGCAGGTGTTCATACAGTAAGAGTTACAGCAAAATTAAACGACATTGAATCAAAGGGTGTTTCAGCAACTGTAAGTGTTGAGGCAGGACCACAGACAACTGTACCGGTAACAACAGAAGCACCTACAACAAAATTAGCATTGGATGAGACAACAGAGGCACCTACAGCGAAGCCTTCAACAGATGTGACAACAGAAGCACCTACAGAGCCTTCATCAGATGAAACAACAGAGGCGCCTACAACAAAACCATCATCAGATGCAACAACAGCAGCTCCAACAAAAATTGCAACTGATGTAACAACAAAGGCAAATTCAATAGAAACAACTAAGGTTGACAGTGTAACAACTGTTTCAGGAAATAAGTCTGTTAAGTTGAGAGACACAAAGGTTAAGAAGGCTACAAAGAAGAAAGTTGTTAAGAAGATTAAGATTACACTTAAGAAGGTAATTGGGGCAACTCATTATCAGGTTAAGGTTTCTACATCTAAGAAGTTCAAGGGTAAGAAGAAAGTAACTATTACAAAGATAGTTAAGAAGTCTACGTCAACTATTAAGATTAAGAAACTTAAATCAGCTAAGAAATATTATGTAAAGGCAAGAGCAATGAAAAAGTCCGTAAGCATAGTTATTTATGGCAAGTGGAGCAAGAGAAAAACTGTAAAAATTAAATAAAAACATTAGTGCGTTTTAAAAGATAATTTGATATAATGCGGATTAGAGAGAGCTCGGATAAAAATTAAGGAGGTAACAATGAAAAATACTAATCGTAGCATTATGTCTGTGGTTTTGGCTTTGGCAATGGTATTTACATCAGTTAGCGGATTTTCAAAGTCAGCATCACAGAACGTAAAAGCAGGGACACCGGATGTGGATTTAACGGGTGTAACCGTTGAATCCAACATTGTGGGGAATGGAGACGCACAACTAATAAATGCATTGACACAGAAGACAATGTCAATTGATGGTGTGACATACAATAACTATTCACGCTATACGGGAGTTTCGGCTTCCGCATCAACAGAAATGGATGCAGCATTGAATGCCATTGACGGAAAAACAGGCACGAGATGGGAGTCCAATCACGGAGCTGATCCACAGGAACTTGTTATTGATTTAGGAAATACTTACAGTATTAAAGCTTTAGCAATTTATTGGGAAGCTGCTTCAGCAAAAAAATATAAGGTAGAAGTATCAGCCGATGGAGAAAACTTCAAAGAATTAACAGACATTGAGTCCAAGATAGGTGGTAGAACGGATATGCTTAAGCTGTCAAAGGCAATTTCAGTTCATACAGTTAAGATTAACTGCTTATCAAGAAATACAATATATGGTGATTCTATTTATGAATTGGGTATATTTGGAAGTGAAACACAGAAGGATGTAGTTTCAGTATTGTCTAATTTAAAGGTTAGAGATTATTACAAATATACAGGAAAGTACATGATTTACTTTGACGAAGCAGAAAAATCATCAGGATACAATATATATATTGACAATACTGATACAAAGATTAAGACAATTAAGAGCACCGGTTCATATCTTACAGCTAAGGACATAAAAGGCCTTTCAGCAGGAAACCATACGTTATATGTGGCTAACACTGATGCTACCGGTAAGGAATCTGCAATGCTTCATACTACATTTAACGTAGGAGACCAGGAAGGTACATTTACAGATGTACCTCAAGTATATATTTACACAGATAAGAGTATAAGTAAGGATTATCATGCAAACCCTGATGTAACAGTATCAATCGTCGATAAAAAAGGCGGTACATATAAAGATATTACTGATGGTGAATGTAATATTAAGGTTCGTGGAAATACAACTGCCGGAGCAGCAAAAAAACCATGGAATATTAAATTAAGTGGTAAGAAGAGTGTTCTTGGTATGGATAAAGGTAAGAAGTGGTGTCTTCTTGCAAACTCTTTTGATAAGTCATTAATGAGAAACAGTCTTGTTTACGATTTAGGATTACAGAATGGTGTTACATATTCAAGTCAGAGCAGATTCGTAGATGTGTACATTAATGGAACATATAATGGTAACTATCTCATGACAGAACCTGTTGAGGCAAAGACAGGAAGAGTTGAGATTGATGCATATAATTCAACAAATAATGATATTTTGTTAGAACTTGGTACAAGAAATGAGCAGGGAGTTGATCATTTCCAGACACCAAAGTTAGGAATTACTTTCGATGTAAATGATCCTGAAAAAGGTGAGGATTTAACAGATGCAGAAGTAGATGCAAAAATTCAGAGAGCAAGAGCATTCCTTGGTGATTTTGAGACGGCATTAAGTAAGAATAATTATGATGAAATCTTAAAGTATATGGATGAAGACACTTTTGTTAATTTTTATATTGCAAGTGAATTGTTCAAGAATGTGGACTTTAATTTCAGTTCAACAAGATTTTATATCAAGGACAGTAAGGTTTATGCAGGGCCTTTATGGGACTTTGATTTGTCCAGTGGAAACTGTAAACCGGAGTATTATAGAGAATATTATGTAGACGGAGTAAGTTATAAGGGTTACTACTGTCAGGGCATGGATTGGTATAAAAAGTTATTTAAGAATGAAACATTCTATTCAAAAGTTAAACAGAGATACAAGGAATTACAGTATGTAATCCAGAATATGTATAAGACAGATTCAGAAACTACTTTGAGTATAAATTATTTGGTTGATCAGTACGGAGCTTCTTTTGAAAGAAACTACAAAGACAAAAATAATTTAGGAGCAGGTTGGAGTCTTACTGATGAAGACGGATACAGTTATACATCAACAGCTCATTGGACTAATTGGAAACAGCCTATTGAGTTCTTAAGAGACTGGCTGAAAAACAGAAATGCATGGTTATGCGAACAGTGGGGAATCAATATGAATTCAGCATACGAAGAAAGCAAACCGGGGCATGGTGAGGAACCAACAACGGTGGCACCAACAACGGTAGCACCTACTACGAAGCCAACGACTGCTGAATCTACTACAAAGGATGGAACTGTTGAAACAACAGTAGTTCCTACGACGGAACAGATTTCAGAGAAAACTACTGCAACAACAGGAAATGAAACAACAGGCAACAATATTGCAACAACTAAAGATAAAGGAAAATTAACAACAACAGCTAGCGGAGCAACAAATATCAATATTCCAAAGACAAAAATCAGTAAGGCTACGAAAAAAGCAAAATCAGTTAAAATCAAGATTTTGTTCAAGAAAGTAGCAAATGCTAAAAAGTATGAAGTTAAGGTTTCATCATCAAAGAAGTTTGCAAAGAAGAAGACTATTACAAAGATAGTTACAAAGACAAAGGCAAACTTAAAGGCTAAGAAGTTTAAGAATGCTAAAAAGTTGTATGTTAAGGTAAGAGCAATCTATTATATAGACGGCAAGAAATACTGTGCAACTTGGAGCAGCAAGAAACGTGTAAAAGTTAAATAAGTCAGAAGAGACAGGCGAGGTTTTCACTTGTCTCTTTTTGTATGCCTGGGTTGTAGGGGAAGTGGTGGGGGAAGTACATGTAGAGGTTTGAGACATTGAAGTCTTTGATGTACGCACAATTAAGTAAACAAATTTTCGGGATTAAATCAGGGAATATGGAATGTTACCCTCATAATCACAAAAATGATTGTTATTTTCTAACCTAAGTGTTAGAATCAAATCAGAGTATGTCCATAATTTTGGGTATACACAAGAAATTCAGGAAAAAGAGAGTTTACATTATGAGGAAAATAGTAAAAAAAGCAATTATATACATAACTGTAGCATCAATGTTAGTTGGTGTGAGTACAGTGGCATTTGCAGAGTCGAAAAACAATTATGATTTCGATGGTGATGTTGTGAAAAACCCATGGGAAGAGGAAATTAGAGAAGATGCCACAACGAAAGATGAAGAAACTACTACAATATCAGATTTGGAAATTATAACAAATCAGGTTACATCTCCGGCAACCACAGATGAGACGACCAACTCGGAAACAGTAGAGACAACAAAAGCCGGAACAGATGAAACAACAAAGTCAGGAACGGTAGAGACAACAAAAACCGGAATAGATGAAACAACAAAGTCAGGAATGGTGGAAACAACAAAAGCCGGAACAGATGAAACAACAAAGTCAGGAACGGTAGAGACAACAAAAACCGGAATAGATGAAACAACAAAGTCAGGAATGGTGGAAACAACAAAAGCCGGAACAGATGAAACAACAAAGTCAGGAACGGTAGAGACAACAAAAGCCGGAATAGTGGAAACAACAAGAAACGAAGCAGTGGAAACTAGCACAGCGAAAAATTTGCAAACAACAAAAGTACCACAGACTACGAAAGTACAACCAATAACAAAAAATCAACAAGCTACAACAGCACCAATCGGAAATGTGTTGGGGGCAACAAAAGTAAAAAAAGCCACAAAGAAAAATATAAAGTTTAATAAGATAAAAATAACATTTAAAAAAGTAAAGGGAGCCCAGAAATATATTGTTGAGATATCTCAAACTAAAAAATTTAAAAAAGTAATCGTAAGAAAGAAAGTTAAAAAAGTTTCTGTAACAATCAAAAGAAAAATATTAAGAAATAAAAAGAAACTTTATGTAAGAATAAAGGCGGTAGGTGCCCAAAAGTGGTCTGCACCAAAGAAAGTTAAAATAAAAAATAATCGAAAATAAGAGGATGGAGTCTTATGTTTAATAAAATAATTAAAAGAACATTAATATATTTAACTGTTGCGATTGTTACTGTAGGGATGAATATGGTTACATTTGCAGCCACCCAGAGCGATTATGATGGGGATATAATCGAAAACCCCTGGTCAGATTTGTTTAAGGATGACTACAAAGACCCGGGAGATTTAGAACCGGATGATAAGAATAATCAAAAAGATAATGATTCAAAGAATAACACAACAGACAATACAAAAAGTAATGTAACGGAAGATACAGTCAAAAAAGCTTTGAAGACTGCTGTAGTTTCAGCAACGAAAAAAACAAAGAGTGCCAAAAAGGCAAAAGTAGTTGTAAAAAAGATTACAGTATTAAAAAATGTCAAATATCAGATAAAGTATGGAACAAATAAAAAAATAAAAAAATTCAGAATAAAGACATTTAAGAAAAATAAAATTACTTTGACAAAGTTAAAGGCTAATAAAAAATATTATGTAAAAGCCAGAGCTTATGTTGTAGCAAATAACAAAAAGACTATTTATGGTGAATGGACCAAGATAAAAGCTATAAAAATAAAGAAAAAATAAGAAATTTATTTTACAAAACAATACAACTTAATAATGTAATACAATTGATGTATATAATATAATGATATAACAAACAGCACTGGAGATTATAAGAAAGAGGTTCGGCAAATGAAAAAATATGAAGTACCTGGATGTGAAATAATTAAATTTGATGTAGATGATAAGACAATGGATGGAACTGTAGATGTAGATGGAGATACTAGTGCCAATCCATGGGGAGATTTACTTAAAGATCCTGCGTCAGGTAACATATAGAAAATAGTGGGTTTAGAAGAATAGAACTTAAGTCTTCAGTAAACATGGCAGGAAGAAAGAAAGGTCTTGTAAATCTTAGAAATGTAGCGGGATAGTTAGGGCTTAAAATCGTTATGTAGTAGAAGAAAATTTAACCGGATTTTCTACGCTGAAATTAATGTTCCAAAGGGGAAAAAATAGGTATGAAAACGTTTTTTCATAATTGACACTAAAATGTCTCGGTGGTATTTTATAAGTATAGGTATAGCTATGCTTATTTTCTGTATCATTTTTTAAAAAGGCAATAAAGAAAGATAGAGAAAAACTACGAAAATAATAAGAAAACTAAAAAGAATATGACACAGAATCACGTAATATTGCTGAAAAGTGCATAAAATAATGCAAGTAAAAAATACAAATTGACTTTATAACATTACCTAAAAATAAAAAAAATAAGGAAGGAAATAAAGCAATGAAGGGAAAGATGAAAAAGGTTGTTTCATTGTTACTATCTATTGCAATGATATTTACCAGTGTAAACATTTTACCAAGTACAGTAGAAGCTGCAGTAAACTCAAGTAGTGGAAGCAGTTCATGGTCATTAGTATGGAATGATGAATTTAATCAGACAGTAGGAGGAGCACCTGATTCATCAACATGGTCATATGATACCGGACATGGTGATAATGGATGGGGCAATCAGGAAGTACAAAGATATACCAACAGCACAGACAATGTAAGAATTGTTGATATGTCATCAGACTCAGGGTCTACTGATGGAAAGGCACTTGCCATTACAGCCAAAAGGGAAAATAGTGAGATTACATCAGGAAGAATAAAAACATTAAACAAACAGTATATGAAGTATGGAAGAGTAGAAGCAAGAATTAGACTTGATGATGGTATGCGTTCAGGTGTATGGCCTGCATTTTGGATGATGGGCAATGACATTGAGAACGGTGCACCATGGCCATATTGTGGCGAAATAGACATTATGGAACATAGAAATGCAGAAAAACAAATCATCAGTACACTTCATTGGAATAGAGGAACAGGTACAAGTGCAAGTAACGCTCATGAATATTTAGGTAGTGAGATAACAAACCAATATGGAAACATAGACAGCATTAACGACTGGCACGATTATGCAGTGGAATGGTATGAAGATGTTATGAAGTTTTATCTGGATGGTGTATGCTTTGAGACTCTTAACATAAACAGTTCAGAAATGGAAGAGTTCCAGAAGGAACATTTCATATTGCTAAATCTTGCAATTGGCAGTAGAAATTCCCCATTTACAAAGGGAGAAACTGTAAGTGACGATTTTCAATCAGCTACAATGTATGTTGATTATGTAAGAGTATATCAGGGAAAAGACTCAGCATTTTCTATTGCAAAGTCAGGAACATCAGAGACAAAGCCAACACCAACTACAACAGGAGATGGATTCACAATGTGTTCAAGTGAAAAGACCAGTCTTGGTGGTTGGGGATATTATATGTTAAGTGGAAATGCAGGAAAATATCAGAATGGCACAAATTTAGACGATGAGTTCGTTTTGAAACTTACTTCAAACAACAAATCAAACTGGGGAGTTCAGGCGTTTACAAAAAATATATCAGTAACAAGTGGACATAAGTACAATGTTAGTGTTGATGTAAATTCATCATCTGCAACAGGTGGTGTATTGATGAAAGATGAAATCGGTCACACTGAGTTTACCAACCAGGCATTGTCAGCAGGAAATAATACATTAACAGGTAGCTTTACAGCAAACTCCGATACAATGCAGTTTATGTTCAACCTTGCAAATGTAGACGCAGGAACAACACTTAAATTTAGCAATGTAAAAGTAACAGATGTAACAGGCAGTGGTGAAGTAGGAGTAACAACAACTGCTAAGGAAACAACACCGGCCAGTGGCGATTCTTCATGGGAAGTGATAGGTGGTGGAGATGCTAACACATGGTACTATGATAAAAACAGTAAGAGCGGAATCTCAAGTGTAGTTAATATCCAAAAACCTGGATTCGCAAAAGAAAAAGGTATATATATTACAGTACCTGCAGGAATTTCAAGCGTCTCTGTAAATGGAAATACAGAAGGCGTTGCAGCAATTGATGGTGCAGGAGCAGTAGTATATTTGTCAGCTCTGACAAAACAGATAAATACAGTTACAATCAATTATGCAGGTGGAACAGGTACAGTCATCATTAAAAATACAAATGGAACAAGTGATGATACAACAACAGAAGCTCCTGTAACAACAGAAACACAGACAGAAAGTCAGACACCAACAGATGAGTCTGTTGACATATCTGAGGCAAAGGCTAATACACCTTCTACAGACAACTTAGAAGGGTGGAATGAAAAAACATCACATGGTGGTAGCAGCGCTACAAGCGATAAAAAGTACAAATTTTACATTGCGAAGAATTATGACTATGAAGGTGCTAACAACGATAATTTCTTTGCAGATACAGGTGTTTGGGGATTTTTTGCAGATGCAAAAACAGTAGAACATGCAGGAAAAGACGCCAACACTGTTTCTGGAGAAGCATTTGTATTTGCGTCAAATTCAATTAAAACAGATTTTGATTCTATTTGGATTGATGGAGTCAAAATAACAGATACAGCGTTATATTGTCAGTCTCCAACAAATCCGGATGTAATGACAATATCAAAATCATTGCTAGACTTGGGAGATGCTGCTTCAAAAGTATTTTATATTACTGTTAAAAGAAAAACAGCAGGAGACCATACATTCCCAATTTTAGTTCGGAAATATGATCCATATGAGATTACAGTTCCTGAATTGGACGACCCAAACTGGACTCCATTTAAGGATAGTGATACACAGTCCAATATAGCAGTGAATGGAGACCAATACTATATTCAGACTACATTTAAAAAATCAGTAACTAACAAAGCAAACTTTGGCTTGTACGATAAGACTTCATCATTAGAACAACCAGCATGGGGCATCCCATTTAAAGATGGAAATGCCAACACTCCATTTGTTTCTTTCATAATTGGAAATAGCGCATCTGTTAGTGCAGTCAGTGTTGATGGAGTAAGATATCCGGCTGATGGTATTAAGGTTGCCAATGGTGGTGATATTGCATATATGGCTCAGAGCCTTTTTAATTTAAATGGAGCAAAAAACCATATATTCAAGGTAATAGTTTATTGTACAAACTCTAAACAGGATGTAGCCTTTGCATTAAAAGTAGTTGGTAATGAAGTTGAAACAACTACACCAACACAGGTTGAAACATCAGAAGAGGCAACAACAATAGAACCTGCAATACCTGATGATGCAACTTGGGTCAGCATAACGGGAACAAATGGCGAATATCAGTATTATATACCGGCTGATTATACAAAATATCTTGCAACAGTTAATAATGAGTCAACAACAATTTATTTTGGGTATAAGGAAATCGGTGCTCCGTTTAAAACAGTAAAATTAAATGGTGCAGATTATACGAATTCCGGTGCAGCTTATGTACAGATAAAGAAGGCTGAACTTGAAAATGGCAAAAATTATAAGCTGGAAGTAACATCAGCAGATGGAAATACTACAGTTCCGTTTTATGTTAGAAAATCAGCAGTCAAAGATTATGCACCAACAGGTGTTGCGGGAACAGTTGATAAAAGCGGCTTGGCAAGTATAGCATGGACTCCATCACAGGATGCAGTAAATGCAGGATATACATACAAGGTTACAGTAGACGGAAAAGATGCTACAGTAACAGGAACAACTGCTACATACCAGTTTACAGAAGGTTCATATGGAACATATGAAGTGGTTGTAAGCACAATTGACGGAGCAGGTAATGTTTTGGCAAGTACAAAGACAAATATAGAATATAGAGCACCTATATCATTTAAAGATGATGCAGGTCAGTGGGAAAAATGTCGTTACGAAGAAATAAAATGGACTGCAGTTGATGATGCAGTAAAATATGCTGTATATGTAGACGGCAAACTTTATCAGACAATTGAGGATCCAACACAGGAAATGACAACAGTTCCTGCATATGCATTTGCAAATGGTACAAATGCCAACGGTCAGCCAACAACAGTTGGAACACATACAAGTGCAATTGTTGTAATTAAAGATGGCGATGAAGTAAAAGAAAACTTATCAGATGTAAGTTCAGACAATATTATGGGACAGAATAAGTTCACATTATATGTAAACTATATTTATGGTAAAGGAACAAATCTATGGAATAAATCAGGTACTGAAAGTAAATGGAATTTTACAGTATGTGAGGCTGCGCACAGTAATATAACAACCGGAGCAGATGTCAAAGTTGACTACAACAGCAATGGATTCGCAGATTTAACATTTAACAATATGGGAAAACATTCTGGAGATGATCAGGCATGGACTATAAAGGCAGCAATTTATGATGAGGCAGCAAAAAATGGTGAAACACAGAATCTGGGATTTAACATTTATGGACCAAAAGAACTGATTGGTCAGACTATAAGAATCAAATGTTGCCGTGAAGAAGTACGTGATGGAAGTTATACAGGTCCAGAAGATATTTACGAAGAAAAAGATTATACTTTTGTAAAAGATAAAGATGGAAATGCTGTTATCGAATATTCAATGTCATTTGTATCAACAAATGATTCCTATGATTTGTTGTTTGGACTTGGCAATTTAAACTTTAAAGATGCAACAGGCAAGACATTAACATTGTCAGATGCTGACATTAGTACTGTATATGGTATTACTGACCTTAAGGCAACAGGTACAAATACAGAAACAGAAAAAGGTGATTTGTTTGTATCATGGTCAACAAATATTCCAAACAGAATGCTTGGTTCATATACGTATCAGGTTATAATTGATGGTAAAGTATATAAGGATCCAACATACGGAACAGAAATTCCCGGAAAAGTACAGAACATTACTGCTAAAGATTATGCAGTAGGAGAACATACGGTAGTTGTAAAGAGTATTTATCATAGTACAATTACAAGTTCTAAAGAAGATAAGGCAATAATATCAAAGATAAAAAAGCCTGACTTGGTTATTACAGATATTAGTGTACCGGAGGGAACACATTATATTGGAGATACAGTAACAGTTAGTGTTACTATGAAAAATATCGGTAATGCTGATGCAGTACCAGAAGCTGGAAAGAACTTATCAGTGTCCTTATTTGATATACTATCTGATGGAACTGCTAAACAAATTGGCAATAGGATATGTCATGATCATGAGAAGGAATTAATAAACGGTACTGAAACAAATGGTTATATAAAAGCTGGTGATACATTTACAGCAGAATTTCCATATGAAATTAAACAGTTAGATGATAATACAAATTTCTACAAACTTAAAGCAGTAGCTGATTATGACAAAGTGGTAGATGAAGGCGAGGACGAAGATAATAACGAGTATACAAAGAGATTCAAATTCTATGATCCACTTAAAGAAGTTACATTTACAAAGAATAACGGAAGCATTGTAGCTACATGGCCGGCATCAAATGATATAAAAGAATACATAGTCAAATATGTAGTAAATGGCGAAACAAAGACAAAAACTGTAACTGCAAATAAATGTGACTTTGGAGATTTAGTAGCATTTGATGAAGGAAGTACAGTAAGTGTTATAACAGTAGGTAGTGATGATGACGAACATGTACATGCAACAGGAAAGCCATTATCAGATTTGATTATATCTGATGTAAGCACTCCTAAGACTATGTATGTTGAAGGAGAAGTTATTCCTATTACACTTACAATGAAAAATGTTGGTTTTACAGCAGGTACAGCAACAGGAAACCTAACTATCAAGCCAATTAAGGCTGGAGAATTTCTTACTACAGGAATTGAAGGTGATCCATGGAAAATTGTTGACTCACCAGTTGCTGTAAATGATGAACGAACAGTTACATATAACTATACAGTACAAAAGGAAGATGTACAGGCAGGAACAATTAATATTGGTGGTATGGCCGATGCAGACAATTATCCAAATGGTGGTTTCATGACAGAGTGTGACGAGACAAATAATAAAAAAGAAGTTACTATAAGTATTCTTTCAGGTACATGGAAACAGTCACTTGCAAGTGATAATATTTCAAATCCAAATACATTACCAATGTATTATTGTGGAACAAATCCACAGGAGACAAATGACACATGTAATGTGGAAAATTATGATGGTCAGTTGTATGAAACAACAGGTGCATTATGGTACAATTCCAAAGATACTAAATTATCTTCTATTTCTGTATACAACGGAAACTGGTTGTCAGTTGCAACATCAGAATATGTTAGATTTGCAAATGATAATGAAGATGGTACAAAGAACTGGAAAGTTCAGATTGCAAGAGCACAAGTTGACCCTACAAATAATAACAAATTCGTGGGTAAGGATGGTAAGTGGTATGATGTTGACCCTAATACAGCAGGTTCTCATGTAGGAATCCAGGGAACAAATACCATACATATTGGTCTTCCTTGGTTAACTGAAAATCTTCCAATTCATAGTGACAAGGGTGGACAAAAGGATACTGAATTTTATTGGATAAGAATTGTTCCTGATACAACTAAAGGAACATCAGATTCAGATAATCCTAGTCAGGACAATATCAATAATTACAAAGATGGATCAATTTTGATACCTGTGGCATTGCATGCAAACATTCCACAGATTCAACCTGCGCAGAATATAAATGCTCAGATGTCATATGATGACAATGATAACAGTGTATTTACTGTATCTTGGAGTGAGTTACCGGAACAGGTTACTTATGGATATACATACAAGATATTTATTGGCGATGAAGAAATTGGTGGACCTTATACACAGCAACAGATTTTAACATTTGATTATAATACATACCAAGACAAATTAAAGGCTGCAAATAATAAGGTTACTGTTAAAGCATATTGGTGCGAACAGGAAATTAGCACAGATGTTGAAGTTAAGGCTGAAGCAAAAGAGGATTGGCACCTTATTTCAGGACAGAGTGAAATTAATATTCAGGCAGGACAAAGTAAGCCCGTACAGACACCTGGTACAATTTCATTTTATTATAACAGAGGAGACAATCATGTTAACTCAGTTATTGGATACAATGGAGATTACATTGCAATCAATGGTAATGCTAAGTATTACAATGCAAAATCAAAGGTTTCAGTAACAAGTGGATTTACGACAAGAGCACAGGTAAAAGCTGCACGTGAGGCTATTAAGAATGGAACAGCAGATTCATATAACTATTCAGATGTAGAAAAATATAATTATATTGATGGTCAGTTGCAGATTATGGCAAAGAACCTTATGACAGCAAATCATTTAACAACATGTTATCTTGTTAAGGTTGAAACAACAAACGATGATGGAACATCTTATACATCGTATATCATGCTGGAATCTGTAGTTGAAGCTAAGGGCAATGTTGAAATTAGAGGATTTCAGATGAATACAGATGCAACTCCTGGTGCCGTATCCGAGTTTGCACCATCATTTAGAGTAGTATCAAGAGCAGGTAAGATTGCTGCAGTACAGAAAACCGGCGATACAGAAGATAACCCAAGTATTGAAGCTATTGTTGCAAGAGGTACAATTTATGCATTAGCCGGTGGTGTAAGCAATGATGATATGACAGTAACATATACACCTTCAAATGATAATACAAAGTTAGGCGAAATATCATCTAATGAAGAAAAGGGTGTACATCAGTTTACTGCAACAGAAGAGAAAGGAATTGTAACCAACTGGTCAGGAGCTGAAGGAGATAACGACAAGGATAACTATGATTACTATGCAGTAACATTTAAACCTGTTGAATATGTTGTTCAGGGATTGACACAGGAGTACAAAGTTAGAGCTTATGCTATATCGGAAAACGGTACAGTTATTTATGATACAACAGAAGAGAATGGCTACGAAAAACCTGTTGTACCAACAGTAAGTATTTACAAAATGGCAGAGTATTTATACAATAACAGTATGATGCCAAATAAAGCGGCACATGATTACTTATACGATAATGTTTTGAATATAGTTTCTATAACTAATAATTACATAAATATAACAAAGCAAATGCTGAAAGCTTTAGGTATAACGAGTAAGAATGATGAAAATTATAAATATGTAAATGCGATGTATCGTGATTTATACTATTATGCACATCTGGCTAAAAATTATACTTATAAGAGTTATATGGATCGTGGTAAATTTACTTCAAAGACACAATTTGACAATGTTGACAATGAAACAATATTGTTGAAGATACTGAATGATAAATTGAATCCGGATACACCGTATACAAGTGTTGCAGATTGGATTACCAGAAATGTTACTGAAAATGGTTTCTATCAGGTAAAAAAATATGAAAGTGCAACTGCTAATACAGGTGAACAAGTGTAGTTTATTGGAGAGAAACAACAAAAGGAGAGTAAAATGATAAACACAAATAAGTATGAAACCCCTGAAATGGAAATCACTAAATTTGATGTTAATAATGTAATTATGGAAGATCATACAGTACCAATAACAGGTAATGATGTGGAATCAATAACAGATATTGATCCGGATGATTTCTTTGGATGATTTTAGATTTAATGCAATAGCTACTGAATAATAATTGATTAGAAAGGGTGGCAGATGAATAAGTTTATAAGAAAAATTGTTACACTTTTCATGATATGTTCGATTGCTTTTTCAGGCATTTACAGTATTAACAGTAATACTGTAAATGCTGCTGAAAATACTTTGGTATCTTTCGACATTCAAATAGTTGGATGCCAGATTAGAACTAAAGCTGCCATGAATGAAGGTGTTGCTTTTCGAACCGTATGCAAGGCTCCGGATATTGGAAGCACAATAGAGGTTGAAGGAAAAAAGTACATAGTAAGGAAGTTAGGGACTATATATTCCAAGGACATTAATACTACGGGCGATAATTCTAAAAACCTTTTGGATAAATCTTACACAATTTTAAATCCTATACCATATACTGATAATTCCAAGAAAAATCTTGATTTCAGTTACATAGGGGATAAGTATTACAACAAAGTAATGTATACCAGAGGATATTTAGCTACAGATGAGGGCATAAAGCAAAAGTCAGACGGATTAACAACCTATGTCAGAACCATGACAAATATGGATGCATATATGGTAAACTCTTTGTGGATAAGAGCCTTTGTGGTAGCTACTGATGAATCCGGAAAGGATGTTATAATTTATGGACAATATGCATTCTTAACTTCTTTTGCGCAGATTGCACATAAGATTTATACAGCTGGTTTATCACCATCTCTTGAAGAACATAAATATTTATACAAGTATATTTTACACAAGTTACCAAAATTCAACCCATACTATATTAACAATGAAGAGGAATATGGTTGGGGAGGTGTGGTAACTCCGTAGATAAAGAAGAAGCATTACCTAATTGGGGCGATGCTTCTTTTTTTGTGTAATGCAATCTTAAAAATAATACAGTATGCAAACAAACATAAACAATGTGTTGACAATACACAATCGCTAATATATACTTTTATTAATACAATTAGTAACAAATACAAAAGGGGAAGAGTATGGGAAAACAGGATTTATTAGCTAAAGAATATATGTCGGACAATGCGAAGTTTGCAGATGTGTTTAATTATTATTTATATGAAGGCAGACAGATAATTAAATCAGAGAATTTACAGGAAGAGAATATAAGCGAAACTGCAATTCCTTACGGACTGGGCAGAGCCAATGGCTCTGTGGAGAAGTATAGGGACATAATCAAAAAATGTGTAGTGAAGCGTGACGATAAATATACTTATTTTCTATTGGGAATAGAGAATCAGTCAGAAGTACATTACGCCATGCCCGTAAGAAACATGTTATACGACGCATTAAATTATTCCGGACAAATCACAAACATAGAGAAGCAGCATAAAAAGAATAAAGATAAAATGAATTCCGCAGAATTTTTATCAGGAGTAACGGGGGAAGACAAAATTACCCCGGTAATCACGCTTGTTATTTATTGGGGGAACGAAATATGGGATGCTCCCAAAAGCCTTTACGAAATGTTTAGTGACACAAACTTAGACACCTTGAAATTTGTAAACGATTATAGAATAAATTTAATCTCCCCAAAGGAGATAAAGGACTTTACAGTTTTCAAAACAGAGCTTGGAAAAGTACTTGAATTCATCAACGCATCCGACAGCCTTGTGGAGATGAAGAAAATATTGGAGAATAACCGTCAATACTATTTACATATGGACATCGAATCTGCTAGAATGATAGAAACATTCGGGAAAACAAAAATAGATATGGATATGTATGAAAAAGAGGAGGAGATAAACATGTGCAAGGCAATAGATGACATGATTCTTGAAGGAAAGCAGGAGGGCATACAGGAAGGTTTACGTGCTTCAATTGAAATGGCAAAGGAATTGGGAGCCACAAAAGAACTAATCATAAAGCAGATAGAGAAAAGATTCCAGTTATCTCAAGAAGAAGCTTTGGATGCGATAAATAAGTATTATTCATGATTGCTGAAATTATATAGGAAATAAGAAATTATAGTGGTTGACATTTTTTTATGAATTGTCTAAAATAACTAGTGATAAAGAAAAGACATTGATGGAGACAGTAGTTTATCAGCAAACGTCACAGAGAGTTCGTCATTGGTGAGAGGCGGATGCTAGTAACTGATATATGAAAATCACTCCGGAGTTGCAGCCCGAACTTTTTACTAAAAGTTATTTAACATTAAGTAGGAGCTGACGGTTTCTCCCGTTACAGAGAACACATATAAAGGGGATATCCCGAGTATGCTGTTAAAGGTGGTATAACGTTAGTAATTACAGACTTTCGTCCTTAGACAGGACGAAAGTCTTATTTATTATATAAGAAAGGAGTACGACATGTACAAGAAAGTATCGACAAATCTTAACTTTGTAGAACGTGAAAAAGCTACAGAAAAATTTTGGGAAGACAACGACATTTTTGAAAAGAGTATGGATAGCCGTAAGGAAGGAGAAACATATACATTTTATGATGGACCTCCAACAGCTAATGGAAAGCCTCATATCGGACACGTTTTAACCCGTGTTATAAAGGATATGATTCCACGTTACCAGACAATGAAGGGACATATGGTTCCAAGGAAAGCAGGCTGGGATACACATGGACTTCCAGTAGAGTTAGAAGTAGAGAAGGCTTTAGGACTTGACGGAAAAGATCAGATTGAAGAATACGGTTTAGTTCCATTTATTAATAAATGTAAAGAGAGTGTTTGGAAATATAAGGGTATGTGGGAAGATTTCTCAGGTACCGTAGGTTTCTGGGCAGATATGGAACATCCATATGTTACTTACGAAGATAATTACATTGAGTCAGAATGGTGGGCTCTTAAAACTATTTGGGATAAAGGTTTATTATACAAAGGCTTTAAGATTGTACCTTATTGCCCACGTTGTGGAACACCACTTTCATCTCAGGAAGTTGCTCAGGGATACAAGGATGTTAAGGAACGTTCAGCCATTGTAAGATTTAAGGTAGTAGATGAAGATGCATACTTCCTTGCATGGACTACAACACCTTGGACTCTTCCAAGTAACGTGGCTCTTTGTGTAAATCCTAATGAAGAATACGCTAAGGTTAAGGCTGCTGACGGATACACATATTATATGGCATCAGCACTTCTCGATACAGTACTTGGACGTCTTGGAAATGAAGAAGAAGGCGTTAAGGCATACGAAGTACTTGAAACATATAAGGGAAAAGACCTTGAACATAAAGAGTACGAGCCTTTATATGACTGCGCAAAGAAGATAGCAGATAAGCAGCATAAGAAGGGATTCTTTATTACATGTGACACTTATGTAACGTTAACAGATGGTACAGGTGTAGTTCATATTGCACCGGCATTTGGTGAGGATGATGCTAATGTAGGAAGAAATTATGACCTTCCTTTTGTACAGTTAGTAGATGAAAAAGGTGATATGACAGATGATACACCTTTTGGTGGATTGTTTGTTAAGAAGGCAGATCCTGAAGTATTAAAAGATTTAGATGGAAGAGGACTTCTTTATGATGCCCCTAAATTTGAACATAGTTATCCACATTGCTGGAGATGTGATACTCCGCTTATTTACTATGCACGTGAGTCATGGTTTATCAAAATGACAGCAGTAAGAGATGATTTAGTTAGAAATAATAATACAATTAACTGGATTCCTGAAAGTATTGGAAAAGGACGTTTTGGAAACTGGATTGAAAATGTTCAGGATTGGGGAATCAGCCGTAACCGTTATTGGGGTACACCGCTTAATATCTGGCAGTGTGACTGTGGCTGTATGCAGTCAATCGGAAGCAGACAGGAATTGTTTGAAAAGTCAGGGGATGAGAAGGCTAAGACAGTTGAACTCCACAGACCTTATATTGACGAAATTACAATGCCATGTCCTGAATGTGGTGGCACAATGAAGAGAGTGCCGGAAGTTATTGACTGCTGGTTTGACAGTGGAGCTATGCCTTTTGCACAGCATCATTATCCATTTGAAAATAAAGATATATTTGAAAAACAGTTTCCGGCAGACTTTATTTCTGAAGCAGTAGACCAGACAAGAGGATGGTTTTATTCACTTCTTGCAGAGTCAACTTTGCTATTTAACAAAGCACCATATAAGAATGTTATTGTTCTTGGTCATGTTCAGGATGAAAATGGTCAGAAGATGAGTAAGTCTAAAGGAAATGCAGTTGATCCTTTCGAAGCATTGGAGAAATACGGTGCAGATGCAATCAGATGGTATTTCTATATCAATTCGGCACCATGGCTTCCAAACCGTTTCCATGGAAAGGCAGTTGAAGAGGGACAGCGTAAATTCATGGGTACACTTTGGAATACTTACGCATTCTATATACTTTATGCGGAAATTGACCAATTTGACCCTACAAAATATGAATTGGATTACGATAAATTATCAGTAATGGACAAATGGTTATTGTCAAAATTGAATTCTATGGTAAAAACTGTGGATGATAGTCTGGCAAACTACAAGATTCCGGAAGCTGCAAGAGCTTTAGATGATTTTGTTGACGAAATGTCTAACTGGTACGTAAGACGTTCAAGAGAACGTTTCTGGGCCAAGGGAATGCCACAGGAAAAAATCAATGCTTATATGACACTTTATACAGCACTTGAAACTTTAATCAAGGCAGCTGCACCAATGATTCCGTTTATGACAGAAGACATTTATCAGAATCTTGTAAGAAGCGTTGATCCTACAGCGAAAGAGTCAATTCATTTATGTGATTTCCCTGAAGTAAATGAAGCATATATTGATACAGAACTTGAAGAAAACATGGAGAGAGTTCTTAAAGTTGTTGTACTTGGTCGTGCCTGCAGAAATAAATCAAATATTAAGAACAGACAGCCTATCGGAAAGATGTTTGTTAAGGCGGATTTTGAACTTTCAGACTTTTTCAAGGAAATAATTGCTGATGAATTGAATATAAAAGAAGTAGAGTTTACTGATGATGTAAGAGCATTTACTTCATATTCATTTAAACCACAGCTTAGAACTGTAGGTCCTAAATATGGCAAGTTCTTAGGCAAAATTAAGGAAGCATTGGCTAAGCTTGACGGAAATAAGGCTATGGACCAGCTTAATGCAGGAGAACCTTTGAAATTTGACTTTGATGGAACAGAGGTTGTTCTTGAAAAAGAAGATTTACTTATTGATATGGCTCAGGTTGAAGGTTATGTTTCAGAAGGAGACAATGCAGTAACTGTTGTTCTTGATACTAATTTATCAGATGAACTTATTGAAGAAGGTTTCGTAAGAGAGATTGTCAGCAAGATTCAGACGATGAGAAAAGAAGCCGGATTTGAGGTAATGGATAAGATTATAGTAAATGTAGACAAGAACGATAAGATTAAGACTATTATTGAAGACAATCTTGACGAAATTAAGTCAGAGGTGTTGGCAGATAATGTGGAATTTGATAGAATAAATGGGTATGAGAAAGAGTGGAATATCAATGGTGAAAAAGTAACATTCAGCGTTGAAAAAACTGCTTAAAGACTAGTTATATTGACATAAGCTACAAATATAAAAGGAACGATAGTGTTATCGTTCCTTTGGCTTTGGAAAGAGGAGAGAAAAATATATGACTAAAAAGGCATTAGCAAATGAAAAAGAGGTTTTTATAACTGAATTTAAGAAACGAGTAAAAGATCAGGCAAAGATGCTTTACCGTAAGACACTTGATGAAGTAAGTGACAGACATAAGTTTGTCTGTGTTGCATACGCCGTTAAGGATATTGTTATTGATCAGTGGATTGCTACACAGAAGGCATATGAAGAAGCAGATGAAAGAACAGTTTATTATCTTTCAATGGAATTCTTAATGGGCAGAGCATTAGGAAATATGATTATTAATCTTTCTGCACGTGATGAAATTAAAGAAGCTATTGAAGAATTAGGACTTGATCTTAACGTAATTGAGGATCAGGAACCTGATGCAGCTCTTGGAAATGGTGGTCTTGGAAGACTTGCAGCATGTTTCTTAGACAGTCTTGCTACACTTAATTATCCTGCATATGGCTGTGGTATTAGGTATAAGTATGGAATGTTCCAGCAGAAAATTGAAAATGGTTTCCAGAAAGAAATTCCGGAAGACTGGTTAAGACATATTAATCCTTTAGAGATTAAGAGAGAAGAATATGCTTGTGAAGTAAGATTTGGTGGAACTGTTAAGATTGAACACAGAGACGGACGCAACTATTTCTCACAGGAAGATTATCAGGCAGTTATGGCTATTCCATACGATATGCCAATTGTCGGATATGGCAATAACGTTGTAAATACACTGAGAATATGGGACGCAGAACCAGTTGTTCATTTCAATCTTGATGAATTTGACAAAGGTTCATATATGGCAGCTGTTGAGCAGGAAAATCTTGCAAAGACTATTACAGAGGTTCTTTATCCTAATGATAACCATTATGCAGGTAAGGAACTTAGATTAAAACAGCAGTATTTCTTTGTATCAGCTTCACTTCAGACTGCTATTAAGAAATATTTAAAGAATCATGATGATATTAAAAAATTACATGAAAAAGTTGTATTCCAGATGAACGATACACATCCTACGCTTACAGTAGCAGAACTTATGAGACTTCTTATGGATGAATATTTATTAGGATGGGATGAAGCATGGGAAGTTACAACTAAGTGTGTTGCATATACTAACCATACTATTATGGCTGAAGCTCTTGAAAAATGGCCAATTGAGTTATTCTCAAGACTTCTTCCAAGATGTTATCAGATTATTGAAGAAATTAATAGAAGATTCTGTGTTGAAATTGAGCAGAAGTATCCTGGAAATCGTGACAAGATTGCTAAGATGGCAATTATTTATGATGGTCAGGTTAAGATGGCTCACCTAGCAATCTGTGCAGGTTATTCTGTAAATGGTGTTGCAAAACTTCATACAGAAATTTTGGAAAAACAGGAATTAAAAGATTTCTATGAAATGATGCCAGAAAAGTTTAACAACAAGACTAATGGTATTACTCAGAGAAGATTTTTACTTCACGGTAATCCACTTCTTGCAGAATGGGTAACTAATAAGGTTGGCGATGAATGGATTACAAATCTTCCAAAAATTAAAGGTATTGAAGTTTATGTTGATGATAAGAAGGCTCAGGCTGAATTTATGAATATCAAATATAAAAACAAGGTTCGTCTTGCAAAATATATCAAGGAACACAATGGTGTTGATGTTGACCCACGTTCTATCTTTGATGTACAGGTTAAGAGACTTCATGAATATAAGAGACAGTTACTTAACATTCTTCATGTTATGTACTTATATAATAAGATTAAAGAAAATCCTGGTATGGAATTTACACCAAGAACATTTATTTTCGGTGCTAAGGCTGCAGCAGGATACAAGATTGCCAAGCTTACAATTAAATTAATTAACAGTGTTGCAGACGTAATTAACAATGATGAATCAATTAACGGAAAGTTAAAGGTTGTATTTATTGAAAACTATCGTGTATCTAATGCTGAAATCATTTTCGCAGCAGCGGATGTTTCTGAACAGATTTCCACAGCTTCGAAGGAAGCTTCAGGTACAGGTAACATGAAGTTCATGCTTAACGGAGCATTAACTCTTGGCACAATGGATGGTGCCAATGTTGAAATTGTTGAAGAAGTTGGAGAGGAAAATGCATTTATTTTCGGTATGTCATCTGATGAAGTTATAAACTATGAAAATAATGGCGGATATGATCCAATGGAAATTTTCAATTCAGATATGGATATCAGAAAGGTTCTTATGCAGTTAATTAATGGTTTCTATTCACCGGAAGATCCTGAATTGTTCAGACCTATCTACAATTCACTTCTTACTAAGGAAGAAACAGGGGTAGCTGACAGATACTTTATCCTTAAAGACTTCCGTTCATATGCAGAAGCTCAGTCAAGAGTTGAGGAAGCATACAAGAACCAGGAAGGATGGGCGAAATCGGCTATGCTTAACGTAGCAAATGTTGGTAAGTTTACATCCGATAGAACTATAGAAGAATACGTTAAGGATATTTGGCATCTTAAGAAAGTGGAAGTTAAGATGGATTAATTGAAAATCTGAAATTTTGTTATGTTGAATCGATAAGGATATAGCAGAGTTGTTTTTGGGGCGTGCTTTGGCACGCCCCTTTATTGTAGTAATGTTGAATTTTGTTGAGTTTCAAAGGATACTTTTTAAGATATATTTTTTCGGCGGACGATAGTACGTCCAAAAAAGGAGAATATCAATTCATATCCACGTACTTTCGCCGGTCGCATTTGGGGAGAGGGCAAAAGTACACCAAAAAAGGTAATATACAATCTATATCCACGTACATTATAAAAAAAATTCCTGTATTATAGTTTCAAGGGTATTGGTTTTTAAGGGAGCCACACTACTTTCAAATGTTGAAAGAAAATTTTTGCCTTGGATGTACCCGTTTTTCATATATAATTCAAGTTTTTTTGAGGTTTTTCCAGCATAATCAATATTGTCAATCATTCCAAAATGCTCCCAGATATATTGACGTCTGGTTCGTTTGTTGAGTACAGTAAAATCCGGTTTGATATATCCATGTCCTTTTAAAAGAAGAGGAGCTTCGTATATATATGAAATTTTTAACAAAAATAGCTTATCAGCAATTATTTTTTCGGATTTTGAACGAACATAATCGCCTTTTTCAGTTAAAATTCCGTTCTCGGTTAAGTCTTCGGACTCCAGTGCAAAGCGTCGATTTGTTTTGTAAATAGTTTCTTTAGCTTGATTTTGCTCCAGCTCCCATTGTTTTGCATACTCGTTGGAAGGGAAAATGTATGGCAAAACATATTTTTTCTTTTCAGTTTTTAAATCATTATATGCATCGACTAAGGACTTAGTTGTAGATCGTTCAATAAAATTAATTATTGAAAGGCGTTCCTTGTGCAATTCAGGTAAAAGTTTTAGAGTGTATTCCTTTTGAGCAAGTTTACGTAAAAAGTCGGAATCGCCTTTGGGGATGTAAGTTCTATGTTCTCCCTGATTCCAGTAGTATTGAACTGTATTTTTACATCTGGACAAATTCAATGTTCCGTTAGGTGCGGAAACTAGAAAATTATTAGCCTCGTTAATCATAGAATCTACTTCGGTCAGTCGTTGTTGCAGTAGTTCGTTAATATCATTCATACCCATTTCCTCCGCGATAAAATTAATTTAGATCATATTAGCATAATCAATATGTGCTATTTGAAAAGTATATCATAACTTTTTAATATAATCAATATGTTGAGATGTATAATGCGAGTGAAACATAATATGAAAATTTCTTATGCACAACTTGTCTCACAAGAAAGATTAATGTCGTACGTACATGAAATGGTAACTAAAAAATCAAATTTATATATATATATTATCCCACAACAAAAATTAGTGATGAAAGTACATGTAAAGGTAAGCAGAAATACAAATGTACATGTATATATTATCCCACAACAAAAATTAGTGATGAAAGTACATGTAAAGGTAAGCAGAAATACAAATGTACATGTATATATTATCCCACAACAAAAATTAGTGACGAAAGTACATGTAAAGTTAAGTAAAAAAACAAACTTACATGTATATATTATCCAACAACAAAAATCAATGACGAAAGTACATGTAAAGGTAAGCAGAAATACAAATGTACATGTACATATTACCCCATAACAAAAATCAGTGACGAAAGTACATGTAAAGTTAAGTAAAAAAACAAACTTACATGTATATATTATCCCACAACAAAAACCAATGACGAAAGTACATGTAAAGTTAAGTGAAGAAAACAAACTTGCCCGTACATGCTATCCACCAATTCATATTTCAAAAAAACACAACATATAATATCCTGAGTAAGTATATTATTAAGCGCCGGGTCATGAAAAATAAGACATCTTTATTTCTTGTATTAACAGGAATGATAACAATTACAATTGCATCATTAATAAATAATAAAATAAATCCACAAAAATTTCCTATTGAAAAAATTGGGAAACAGGTTGTTATGGAAAGCAATGGATATAGCATGACTATGGATGTTGAGGCGTTTATTCCTTGTGTGATAATGGCACAAATGTCTATAGATAGTCCTAAGGAGGCGCTTAAGGCTCAAAGTGTGGTAGTGAGAACTTACATTTTAAATAAAATGATAAACAAACATTCGATTAATGCTAAGGAACTGGGACTTCCATATGTTTCGTATCAGCAAATGTCTGGAAATTGGTATGATAAATATAAAGAAGAAAATATGTTGAGTGGATGGGGGATGTTTTATACAGTTTCCGGATTGGGGAAAAGCAGAGTTTTTTCAAAAAATTTTGAGGGAATAAGCAATATAATGAGCAAAACAAAAGGTAAAGTAATGAAAAATAAAGGAAAAATAATTTTGCCATTATTTCATAATACGAGTAATGGACAGACAAGAGATTTATCAAAGATTTTGGTAGATGATTACAATTACTATAAATCTGTAAAATGTGAAAGTGATAGCAAAAGCGAAAATTATTTAAGTGTAAGATTTTTTACATTAAAGGATTTTTTAGAAAAATTGAAAGCAAGAGGCATTATTATATATAAGGATAAGAAGGAATTAACTAATTTAAAAGATATGGATATAAGTGAATTTGTTTCTTCATTTGATGTCTCAAGTAAGGATGAAGAGGGATACCAGATTTGGTTAAAAATATATGATACAAAGATAGAAGCAGGTAAATTTGCAAAAGCACTGAATTTAAATTCAACAAGTATGGATATAAAGGAATATGAAAAAGGAATAAGGATTGAAACAAAAGGAAAGGGACACGGAATTGGATTGAGCATGGATTACGCAAGAGAGTTGGCAGAAAAAGGAAAGGACTGGAAGGAAATTTTAAAAACATTTTATGATTGCTCTATTGTTGATTATTAAATAGTTGGCAATAAAAATAACTATAAATACTAAATTTTAAAAAAAGTGTATAAATCAGTAAAACATGGGTCATACTATCAATGAGGTGATGAGTATGGATAAGAAATTTATAGCAGCAGTAATTGTTTGTGTGATAGCATTGACGGCCGTGGCGACCGGTACTTATTTCATCGGTCAAAAGGCTGACAAAAATGTTGTTAATTTGAAAGAGGCAAAAAATACTGTAACAACTGCAAATGAAAACATCGAAGCAGCACAAAAGGTTATGGAAGAAACTACAGCGGCAGACAGAGTCGCTGATTATGAAAGTGTAAAAAACAAAGAACCGGGAGAAACCGAAATAGTAGACGCAAACAATGTGGTTGAAGAAAATACTGAGTCCAATGCAAAAGGGGATGACTATTTGTATGGTTTGTCTTCTGAAGCTGCAGCTCAGATTAAAGCACTTAAATTCAATAAGGACAGCCAGCTACTGTGGCCGGTTCAGGGAAGCATTCTGTTGCCATATGATATGGAAAACACAGTTTATTATTCAACATTGGATGAATATAAATGCAATCCCGGATTGGTTATTCAAAGTTCAAAAGGCACAGCAATTAAGGCGGCTGCAGACGGTGTCATTACAAAAATTTCAGAAGATGACGAGCTTGGAGTATATATAAAACAGGCTGTAGGTGACGGTTATATTGCTACTTACGGACAGATTGTAAATCCGGAAATTGAAGCAGGTGATTTTGTTGAAGCCGGACAGACAATTGCATATGTAAATACTCCAACAAGATATTTTACAAAAGAAGGAGATAACGTATATTTTTCAATGGAAAAAGACGGTAAACCAGTGGATCCATTGGGATTTATAGATTATGAAGATTAGTAGATATAATTGATAATCAGGTAATACAAAATTAAAAGGTCAAACCATAGCAGACAAAATTATTTTTGAGATAATTTACAACTATGGTTTGATTTTTTTGGATATAAAAAATGCAAATTGCTCAATCGTAAATTAGTAAATAATAAATAAGCAAATTGCAGGAAAGTAAAATATACACAACTGTTGAATTTTAAAACATGGTGATTTACAATTGAATACAGTTACATATTTACACACACGGAGGATAAAAAATGGGAAAGTACATAATGGCATTGGATCAGGGAACAACTAGTTCCAGAACAATTTTATTTGATAAGAACGGGAAAATTGTGTGCCAGGCAAACAAGGAATTTGAACAGATATTTCCGAAGCCGGGATTAGTTGAGCATAATCCTGAAGAAATCTGGATGACGCAGCTTTTAACAATAGAAGAGATAATGAATGTCACCGGGATAAAGGGAAGCGACATAGATGCCATAGGCATAACAAATCAGCGTGAAACAACTGTGGTTTGGGATAAAAATACAGGTAAACCTATTTATAACGCCATTGTATGGCAGTGCAGAAGAACTGCAGATATTGTGGACGCGCTTGTAAACGAGGGATATGGGGAACTAATTAAAGAAAAGACAGGACTTGTCCCCGATGCTTATTTTTCAGGAACTAAGATAAAATGGATATTGGATAATGTAAAAGGAGCAAGAAAAAAGGCCGAAAACGGTGAGTTACTTTTTGGAACAATTGACACGTGGCTTATGTGGAAACTAAGTGGCGGTGCAATTCATGCAACGGATTATACAAACGCCAGCAGGACAATGATTTATAATATAAGAGATTTGAAATGGGATGAGGAACTATTGAAGATTCTTGATATTCCTCAATCTATGTTGCCGAAAGTTCAGGCTTCAAGCGGGGTCTTTGGATATACAACAACGGATTTGCTGGGAGCAAAAGTCCCAATTAGTGGTGTTGCAGGAGACCAGCAGGCGGCATTGTTTGGACAATGTTGTTTTAACAAGGGAGAGGTTAAAAACACCTATGGAACCGGATGCTTTTTGTTAATGAACACCGGTGATAAGATTGTCAAATCAAGCAATGGTTTAATAACTACAATTGCCGCATCTACTGACAAAGTTGAATATGCACTAGAGGGCAGTGTTTTTGTGGCAGGTGCAGCAATACAGTGGCTTCGTGACCAGATGCGAATTGTAGAGAATGCACCGGAAAGCGAGAGGATTGCCAGCATGGTAGAAGACAGTGATGGTGTATATGTAGTGCCGGCATTTACAGGAATGGGAGCACCATATTGGAAACAAAATGCCAGAGGAATGGCTGTGGGAATTACCAGAGGTACAAGTAGAGAGCACTTTGTAAGGGCGACACTTGAATCTCTTGCTTATCAGACTTATGATGTACTTAAGGCAATGGAGCAGGATCTTGGAGAAGAAATTAATTCAATGAAGGTGGACGGTGGAGCGTCGGCTAACAATCTTCTTATGCAGTTTCAATCAGACATTACAGGCAAAAGTGTAATACGTCCGTCAGTAATTGAAACAACAGGATTGGGTGCTGCGTATCTGGCAGGACTTGCTACGGGCTACTGGAAGAGCAAAGAGGAAATAATTGAGAATCAGAGTATAGACCGACAGTTTGACAGACAAATGCCAGATAATATTGTTAATAATAAATTAAAAGGTTGGAAAAGAGCAGTCAGGTGCGCAATGGTCTATGCAGATGAAGAGTAGCCAGAGGGAAAAACATAGTGATAACACAAACTGGTATTATAAATTTTGAATAAATTGGCTATAACAATAATACCATATGCTGATATAATCATTACAGTTATTTAATTCATATTTGTCATATATGAATTAAAATATTTTGCAAAATATATAATAATGAATTATATTGGGAGGAATATTGTTATGACAAATAAATCAGTAAACAAAATTGTACTTACAGCACTTTTTGCGGCAATTACTTTTGTAGCTACTTATATTATTAAGGTACCTACACTTGGAACTAATGGATATGTAAATATTGGAGATACTATGGTATTACTTAGCGCATGGCTTATTGGTGGTATTTATGGAGGACTAGCAGCAGGTATTGGTTCAGCAATGTCTGATTTAATTGCAGGTTACACTACATATGTTCCGGGAACATTAGTTATAAAAGTTTTAATGGCAATTGCTGCATGGTTGATTTGTAAGGCAATAAAGAAAGCTAACATTAATAAAGTTGTTGCATATATCGTAAGCAGTGTAGTAGCTGAACTTATTATGGTGTTTGGTTACTTCTTATATGAAAGCACACTTCTTGGATACGGTCTTGCTGCAGCAGCATCAATTCCAAGTAACTTTATTCAGGCAGGAACATGTATAGTACTTGCATACATTTTAGTAGCAGCTCTCGAAGCATCAAAGGCAACAGCACTTATTAAGAAGTTAGTATAAGAATAATTTCTAAAGAAAGAAGGAGTTTAAATGTATTCTGAATTAACAAAACAGGCAGAAAATGTCACAAAGGAGATAGTAGAAAAAGCAGGATTAAAAAAAGGACAAATCTTAGTTGTGGGTTGTTCTTCAAGCGAAATATGCGGAGACAGAATTGGAACTAATTCTAATCTTGAGGTGGCACAGGCAGTCTTTAAGGGAATATATGATGTATTGCAGGAAAAGGGAATATATCTTGCAGCTCAGTGCTGTGAGCATTTAAACCGTGCAATTATTGTTGAACGAAAGGCAGTTCCTTTTGCAGATATTGTAAATGTGGTACCACAGCCAAAGGCAGGAGGTTCTTTTGGAACAACAGCTTATAAAACTTTTGAAGAACCTGTAGCTTTGGAAGAAATTAAGGCAGACGCAGGAATAGATATTGGTGGAACATTGATAGGAATGCATTTAAAGAAAGTTGCAGTGCCGGTTAAATTGGAAAATAGAAAAATCGGTGAGGCAAATGTTCTGGCTGCAAGAGTCAGACCTAAATTCATTGGGGGACAAAGAGCTATTTATGATGAACATTTGATGTAGAAATTGTTAAATTTTTGATATCAACTTTAAAAAGTCTTACCGTAAGTGTATAATTAATGTAATCATTTTGAAAGGTGAGACAAAGTATGGATAATAATTTAGAAATACAGGGATTAACGCAAAGTCAGGTTGAAAAACGGGTACAAGCGGGAAAAACAAACGTTATGGTGGATTCAGTTTCTAAGACCACCAGAGAAATTATAATTGAGAACACATTTACATATTTTAATATGATATTTTTTGTTCTTACAATTCTGGTTTGTTTAGCGGGCTCGTTTCGAAGTCTGACTTTTTTGCCTGTTGTAATAGGAAATACATTAATTGGAATTTTTCAGGAAGTTAGGGCAAAAAATGTTCTGGAAAAAATGAATATTCTTAATGCACCATCCACAACAGTAATCAGAAATGGGGAAAGGATACAGGTTTCATCGGAACAGTTAGTGCTGGATGATGTAGTTGTGTTTCACGGTGGTGAGCAGATTCCGGCAGATGCCGTTGTACTGTCAGGTGAGGTACAGGTAAATGAATCATTGCTTACAGGTGAATCTGATGAACTTACTAAGAAAGCGGGAATGAGACTTATGTCCGGAAGTTTTATTGTTTCCGGAGAGTGTTATGCAAGACTTGAAAAAGTCGGTGAGGATTCTTATATTTCTAAATTAACATTAGAAGCAAAGAAAATGGGAAGTGGCGAGCAATCAGAAATGATAAGGGCCATTAATAAACTTGTTAAATGGGTTGGCATTGCTGTTATTCCGGTTGGCATCATTTTGTTTGCTCAGGGATATTTCGTAAACCATGAGACTTTTAGCGAAAGCATAGTTGCTATGGTTGCAGCTGTTATTGGAATGATTCCGGAAGGTCTGTATCTTCTTACAACGGTTGCCTTGGCAGTAAGTACAATTCGTCTGGCAAAGCAAAAAGTTTTACTGCACGATATGAAGAGTATTGAAACATTGGCACGTGTTGATGTTTTATGCGTGGACAAAACAGGTACAATCACGGAAAATAATATGATTGTAAATGAGTGTATAGAAACGGAAGAGTATGAAGATGATTCGTCTCTTCCACCTCTGGAGGTTATGATTGGTGACTTCGCAAACAATATGTCATCAGATAATATTACAATGGAGGCCCTGAAAAAGAAGTATACTCAAAACAGTGGAAAGCCTGCTGTAAGCAGGACGTCTTTTTCTTCCAGAGTAAAATATTCAAGCGTTACATATGAAGACGGAGCCTATGTGCTGGGAGCACCGGAACTTGTTTTAAGGGAAGATTATGCTAACTACGAAGACTTTATCAGGGATTTGGCAGGTAAAGGTTACCGTGTTCTTGTTTTTGGAAAATATCTTGGAACCATAGATGGAGAACCCTTGACCGATAAGGTCATTCCTTACGGAATTATAACCTTGTCTAACGCCATAAGAGAAATGGCACCAAAGACTTTTAAATATTTTGAAAATCAGGGAGTTACGGTAAAGGTAATTTCAGGTGATAATGCAGCAACGGTAGCAGAGGTGTCGAATCAGGCGGGAATTGCCAATGCAGAAAATTACGTTGATGCTACGACTCTTCAGTCTGAAGAGGATATTTACAGGGCTGTAAATGAAAATACGGTATTCGGTCGTGTTACTCCAAAACAAAAACAGCAGATGGTTCAGGCACTTCAAAAGGCAGGACATACTGTTGCCATGACAGGTGATGGCGTGAATGACATATTGGCAATGAAAGATGCAGACTGCAGTGTTGCCATGGCATCAGGAAGTGACGCAGCAGCTCAGGCAGCACAGGTTGTTTTACTTGAATCGGATTT
>OBKI01000218.1_pt1 | contig 46129 bp, 30 predicted proteins | sample 1519731 | NCBI WGS metagenome assembly OBKI01 (sample SAMN00265070, study PRJEB22529) | human gut metagenome
ACAGCCCCGTCCTTATAACAGAAGGACTTGCCGGGGTGCGTGGCAAATACGGCAGCAAAATCGAAATCAGATATAATGGGCCGGATTTATGTGTGTAATAACCATAGATCCGACCTATTCATGTGGTTTTGATAACACAGTTTTCAGAAGGGAGTTGATACTATGGAATTGAACACCATTGTCAGTGAAGTGGGTACGCTGGTAGACATTCGGGATGTCTCTGTCAACAAAGAACTTTCTCGTGATGAACGGATTGCAGAATTTGTTCAGCAAATCAAAAATCCATACCATTTTAAGTGTGGACGTTTTACTGTACAAGCCAGTTTTTCTGCTGAAGGTGCTACCCTGGAAGAATGTATCAAGGGTATTTTGCGATAGCTGCAATTTTAAGAAAGGGGCTGACTTTTCCGTAAAAGCATGGTAGAATAAGAATCGGAAAAGGAATTGAATATGGAATAACCACACTTCTTGAATTGCGGGGATTTTTCTGTGCAACGAAAGGAGTGTTTTTTTATGCAGGTTTACAAAGCGATTAAGTACATCCGTCTTTCTTATACGGATGATAAAACAGTAGAAAGTGACAGCGTTGCTAACCAGCGGCGCCTGATCGATGACTACATAGCCCGACACCCGGAAATTGAGGTTGTGGCAGAAAAAATTGACGATGGTTATAGTGGTGTTTTGTTTGATCGCCCGGCATTTCAGGAAATGATGCGGATGATCGAACAAGGCGAAGCTAACTGCGTGATTGTCAAAGACCTCTCCCGCTTAGGTCGTGAGTACATAGAAACAGGCCGTTATATGCGCAGGGTATTTCCAGCCTATGGAGTGCGTTTTATCGCAATTAACGATAATGTGGACACGGAAAATGACGCTGCCGATGATCTCACGGTTTCTGTCAAAAACATTATGAATGAGGCTTACTGTCGGGATATTTCCGTTAAGACACGGAGCGCCCTGGAAGTAAAACGGCGCAGCGGGGATTTTGTAGGTGCTTTTACCATCTATGGTTATGTGAAAGTCGGCGATAAACACAAGAGCCTGGAAGTGGACGAATATGCTGCTAATGTTGTGAGGGATATTTTCAGAAAACGGCTGGAGGGATTCAGCGCTTCCCATATAGCGGATGAACTGAACCGATTAGGAATTCTTTCGCCTTTAGCGTATAAGCGCAATCACGGAATGCCTCATGCAAAAGGTGGCTATACAGACCGAAAGGATTGCAAATGGTCTGCAACTACAATCATCCGCATTTTGCAGGATGAAACTTACACCGGAACACTGGTCCAGGGCAAACAGACAACGCCCCATTTCAAATTAAAAGAGCGTGAGGACAAACCTTCTTCGGAATGGATTCGTGTGGAGGGAACCCATGAAGCGATCATACAAAAGCACGATTTTGATCTGGTGCAACGGCTCCGCAGGATTGACACAAGGACTTCTCCCAAATCGGATAAGGTTTACCTGTTTTCCGGTATTTTGATCTGCGGCTGCTGTGGCTGCCGTATGACCCGCAAGACGAACCGCTATAAAGATAAAGAGTATCACTATTATTACTGCCCGACCGGCAAAAAGAATGGATGCACATCGTCGGTCATGCTGAAAGAGTCGGATCTGATTGAATGTGTGCAGGACAGTTTGAAAGGACATATTGAAAATGTTGCTTCTCTGGATGCCCTGCTGTCCAGTATCAGTCAGGAACGGATCAACCGGGAATTGGCGCAGGAATATGCCGCACAGATCAGAGTAAATGAAAAGCGTGTGGCACAGACCGAGGGCTTTAAGGCAAAACTCTATGAAAATCTGGTGAGTGGAATTCTGACAAAGGAAGAATTTCTCTCTTATAAGCGAAAATACAATGCAGATATTGAACTGTTCCAAAAGGCAATCGTTGAATGGAACGATAAACTTACAGATGTATTGGAAAACCGAAGCGAACGAAACCGTTGGATCAACCATTTTATGAAATTTTCTACTATGGAGGATATTGACCGCCGGGCAGTCATGCAGCTTATCCGAAGCATACGTGTAATGGGTAAAGATGAACTGCATATTGAATTTAATTACCAGGATGAATATCAGAAAGCAATCTCTTTGGCAGAACAGATTGCTACAAAAAATGAAGAAAGGATGGTGGGCTAAATGGCAAGAAAAAGCAGAAAACAGACGGCAGCGCCTATGCCGGCACCATCTTTATATGTACATGTGGCTCTGTATATTCGTCTTTCTGTGGAGGATAACAAAAAGCGGGGCTGCTCAGTAGAAAATCAAAAGCTGGTACTGAATGACTTTCTTTCAGATAAACCGGACTTCGTTGTGTATGATACCTATATCGACAACGGGGCGACAGGGACAAATTTTCACCGCCCTGGATTTCAGCAAATGCTATCTGATATTGAAGCAGGCCACATTAACTGTGTGATTGTTAAGGATCTTTCCCGATTAGGGCGAAATTCTATTGACACAGGTTATTATATCGAACAGTATTTCCATGCTCATAATGTTCGCTTCATTGCTGTTACGGATCAGTTTGATACAGAGGATTCCGGAAATCTTCATGGCGGTATCATGCTGCCTTTGAAAAATATGATCAATGAAGCCTATGCTCTGGACATTGGACGAAAAATCAAAGCACAAGCGCGGCAGGCTATGAAAGATGGCGACTATATTGGTGCACGGGCACCTTACGGTTACAGGAAAGACCCTGATAATTGCCATAAACTTCTGATTGATGAAAATACTGCCCCTGTGGTAAAACAGATTTTTGAATGGGCACATGAGCATGTGTCTCTGAACCGGATTGTCCGCAATCTAAATGAGATGGGGATTCCGGCACCGAGCCATTATAAAAAGGACACTGGCGAGATTACCAGTCCGGGCCTGATTGGAAGCGGCAAATGGCAGACCCGTACAGTGATGAAAATTTTAGAAAGCGAAGTCTATACAGGCGATCTGGTGCAAGGAAAAACAAAGATTGTAGATCATCAGCAGGTCAAGGCTGGAGAAGATAATCTGATTATTGCCAAATGCACCCATGAACCGATCATTAGCTATGAATTGTTTAATGCAGTTCAGGAATACAGAAAACAGATCTGTGAAGAAAGCAAAGCAACTCCAAAACGCCCCTACACGCCAAACATTTTCAAAGGCAAAGTGTTCTGTGCTGATTGTGGCAGAAGCCTTCACCGGCAACGTGCCGAGCGCCGGAAAGGCCCCGATACTTATTGGTTCCACTGCCTTACAAACAGCCGGATAGAAAAAGATAGCTGCAAAGGCGCAACGATGCAGGAAAAGGAACTGATTTCTACTGTTACGGCTATTCTTGAAAAAGAGCTGACAGTTGCGCTGGGAATGTCGCTGCCACTCTTTCAGTTGGAGGCAAGACAAAAACAGGAAAAAGATAAGCTGAAAATTCAGATGTCGGCCAAACGGCAGGAAATTGAAAAAACACGCCGGCTGATCCGTGGTCTATATGAAAATTTTGTGCAAGGTATTTTGACAAATGATGAATACTTTGAATTGAAGGCGGATTATGAATATGCTATCAATGCTCTGTCTGGTGAGATTGAAGTATTTGAAAAATCTATGGACTCCCTGGACAACCAGCTTGCCCGATACCGTGCAATGGAAAAGGATGCAAAAACACTGGCACAGGATCATGTGCTGACTGCAGAACTGATCGAACGGCTCATTGAACGAATTGAGATTGACCACGAGCGGAATATTCATGTAACCTTCCGTTTCAAAAATGAATTTCAGGGAAAGGCGGTGGAACTGTGCGCAACTATGTGATTGCCCTTTATATCCGTCTTTCTGTGGAAGATTTCAAAACCGAAAGTTTGAGCATACCAAATCAAAAACTGATTCTTCGTGAAAAAGCTATGTCTCTGCCGGAATGGGATAACAGTGAGATTTTGGAATTTATTGACAACGGTCATACAGGGACAAACTTTGAGCGTCCGGCGGTGCAGGAACTTTTAACAATGGTTCAGGCCGGAAAGATCAACTGTATTATTGTAAAAGACCTTTCCCGATTTGGACGTAACAGCATTGAAACCGGCTATTTTATTGAGCGGGTATTTCCTCTTTACCACACCCGTTTTATTTCCGTCAGTGATGATTTTGACACAGCTAATTTCAAAGGTGATACCGGAGGGATTGATATTGCTTTCAAGTATCTTATTAGCGAGTGTTATAGCCGGGATATGTCCATGAAAACCAAAAGTGCAAAATACGCAAAGATGCGTCGTGGGGAATATCAGAGTGTCATCTGTCCTTACGGCTATCGCAAGAGTGCAGACGGACGTATGGAACCGGACGAGGATGTTGCCCCGAATGTGCAGATGATATTTCAATGGGCGTCTGAAGGCAACACCGCAGCCGAGATCACAAGAAAACTGTATGCCATGAATATCCCCACCCCTGGGGAATATCGCAAACTTAAAGGCAAGGACTATTACAATGTTTCCCGAACAAACGGCGTTTGGAGTACATCAACGGTCCTGCGTATTTTAGAAGATCAAAGATATATCGGTACCTATGTAATTGGCAAGAGAAAGGTAAAAGAAATTGGCAGCCGACATACACAGTTAAAGGATGAAAGTGAGTGGTTCAAAATACCGAACCATCATCCGGCTATTGTAAGTGTGGATCTATTTGAGAAAGCCAATGCTTCAATTAAGCGTTTCTCTCTGTCAAATAAAAAGCCGCGTGATTATCTGCTCCGTGGTAAGGTGTTCTGTGGATGCTGCGATCATGCAATGTCTCTACGAAATGGTGCGTGGTTTTATTGCCGTCATTCCGAGGTGGCTGAAACGCTTCCTTGTCATGGTGTGCGTATAAAGATGGCAGATCTGGAGCAGGTTGTATTTGAAACAATTCGGGCTCAAATGTGTCCGGCATTGGGAATTGATAGCAATAAGGATAAATTGGATTTGCAGACAGTTCAGCAGGCCGAACATGAAGAAAAACTCCGTTCTATTCAAGACAGCAAGCGGCATCTTTATGAGCAGTATGCACTCGGAGAGATTGATTTGGAAACCTATCGAACACGAAAAGCGGTTTATGACACGGAGCTGGTACAAGCCAAAAATGTTCATGCTGTCATTACTGCACAGACAAAGCAGATAAAAAGTGATTATGAGATTAAGCTGAAACAACAGGAAATTGTTCAGGAAGTCGGAAACGCCAACATGCTGACAAAAGCTCTGATTGACCGGCTTATCAACAAAGTTTACGTCTTTCCAGGAGATCGGATTGAGATTGAATATGCAACACAGGATTTCTTAGAAACAAAGCAATCTGAAAAGGAGGTATAACCGTGAACACCCATTTGAAACAGCTATGGGCAGCTATGAAGCTGCCCGAAAAACTTCAAAAAAAGTTATAAATTTTTTTGTCGTGGGCTTGACATACGGGTGCCTCAAATCATGCAGGCGAATACGCCTAACACCTGTTTCTTTTATCCCCCGAACCATTTCATGTTCCATAAATGATTTTGTAAATCGAAACATTCTTTCATTTGCCGTTATTCCATACAACATACTACAATATTCTTTTAATTCCTCTACTAAAAATGGTGGAATAGATATTTTCCGATTGCTTTTCGGTGTCTTAGGTGGCGTGATCATATCTTTACCATTCAAACGCTGGTATGACTTGTTAATCGTGATACACCGCTTCTCTAAGTCTATATCTTCATAAGTTAAAGCGAGTAATTCTCCGATTCTCATACCAGTCCAATATAAAAGCAAAAACGCCATTCTTGCTTCCGTCTTACTGTCCATAGAGGGTAAAAACTCTTTGAACTCCTGTTTTGTCCAAAAATCCATTTCATCAGCTTTACTCTTTCCGATACTTCCCGCTTTTCTGCAAGGATTATCTCGCAAATCATAATAGCGTACAGCATAATTAAAAAGCGCTGCCAACTGATTGTTAATGCTTTTCAAATAAGTTGGAGCATATCCTTTTTTAATCAACTCATTTTGCCATGCTCTGATATCTGAAGTTTGAATTTCACACATTTTCTTGTGTTTGAAATACGGAGTTACTCTCAAATCAAACACATATCGCTTATTAATAATCGTGCTTTCTCGCAATCGGTTCTCCATATCTGCAAAATAAATTTCTACGAAGTTTTCAAAACTGATATCCAGATTCTTCTGCTGTTGCTGGAGAAAATTTCTTTCCCATTCATCCGCTTCTCCTTTTGTTTTAAAACCTCGTTTGTTCTTTTTTCGGCGTACTCCCTGCCAATCCTTATAATAAAACTGACTGCGCCATAATTTCCCGTCTCTTGTTGCCGGCATATCATCATCCCCTTTCTTCTAAACTACCATTCCATAAAATTTTTCCTGAAAATACTTTCTTGGCACTTTTCCCGAAATCACTCGAAATCCCTTTGCTTTCAACTCATCATTCAGTCCTCGAATAACTTTATAGGCATACCCTCTGGATACTCCGAGTAATTCAGCAACTTCATCTGCGGTAATATACATTTTCATCGTATTCTCCATATTCATTTCTCCTTTCCTTTTTAATTTTGGTACACTTTTGTGTTCCTTGTAATTCGTATTATATAGTACACATTTGTGTTCGTCAAGTATTTTTCATAAATTTTTATACACAAATGTGTCCCAATGTGCTAAACTATCACTATACACACAAAACACAAAAAGGAGAAACGCTATGACTGTCGGAGAAAAAATCAAATATTATCGGAATATCCGTGGAATATCACAGGAAATGTTGGGAAATCTTTCCGGCATAAATCCGGCTACTATCAAGAAATATGAATATGGTATTCGTAATCCAAAGCCAGATCAATTACTGAAAATCACAAATGCGCTTGGTATTAGCATTAACCTGTTCATGGACTTTGATATAGAAACTGTATCGGATGTGCTTTCTTTACTGTTTAAACTGGATGAGCAAGTAGATATGAAATTTGAAGTGGAAAAAGATGATAATGGAGAATTTATCCCTTCTACTGTAAAATTATCTTTTCAGAATGCTGCAATCAATCAGAAACTTTGTACCTATCTGAAAGCAAAGCAAATAAAAGAAAATCTGGAAACCTCTAAAGAGAAGTTGAGCGCCAAAGATGATTATACAGAAACTATAAATGAGATTGAGCAGAACATAGAAGATATTAAAAATCATCTTGTAGACGATAATATGGTAGTTAAAAAAGGCACTGACAGAATTACTGTAAAATTATTTCCGCAATAATCCCTAAAACCTATTGACTCCAACGTAACGTGATACTGTATGCTATCCTTGTGAAGCAAAGTAGATATATGCCGGCATTTTCCATCTTGCTTCTCTATCATTAAAGGAGCTGATAAAATGAAAACCATAAGTCAAGTTGCAAAATTAACAGGAGTAAGCATACGCACTCTGCAATATTATGATGAGATTGGGTTATTAAAGCCCAGCGAACTTACTCCTGCAGGCTATCGTCTATACGATGAACACGCATTGCAAACCCTACAGCAAATCCTCTTTTTTCGGGAACTAGATTTTCCGTTAAAAGACATTATCAAAATTATGCAAAACCCTGACTTTGACAGGATTTCCGCTTTCAAAAAGCAAAAGGAACTGCTTCTTCTAAAGCGTAATCGAACAGACAGACTTATACAGCTTCTTGAACGACTTGAGAAAGGAGAAGAATGTATGAGTTTCAAAGAATTTGATTTATCAGAGTATATCCACGCATTAGAAGATTTTAAGGTTAATCAAACAGACACAATTATTAAACATTGGGGAAGTATCGACAATTTTGATATGTTCATTCAAAAAATTAAAGACGATGAGGAAAACGTAGCCAAACTCGCCATTCAACATTTTGGAAGTATTGAAAAATATACAGAAGAAATGAAATATAATCTGGAACACTTTTCAGAAATTATGGATAAAGAATGGAATGAAGATGCAGAAAAAATCGCCGCTCAATCAGATCTGCTGTACGGAAAACTAACAGCCAATTTGGCCTGCGATGTATCCTCTCCCAAAATACAGGAAATCGTTTATGAGATACTGGAATTTATCAAAAAGCAGAGTTCTTCTGTGACTCTTGATAAACCTCTCATAGATATACTGATTGACTCCTATTCCAATGATTATGTCAAAAACATAACCGATAAAAAATATGGTGACGGCGCTTCTGACTATATTGTAAAAGCCTTTCGATATTACTCCGAAAATAATACTCCATCAAAGAAATAGAGCCAAAGTAGAGCCAACAGACATAAAGAAACCTCGGAAACCCTTGTAAAATGGGCATCCGAGGTTTTCTGTCCGTTATTCGAATTCAATCGTTCCCGGTGGCTTACTCGTCAGATCATAGAATACTCTGTTTACTCCACGCACTTCATTGATAATTCTGCTCATCACCTTATTCAGAACTTCATACGGGATCTCTGCCGCCTCTGCAGTCATGAAATCAACTGTATTCACTGCTCTCAGTGCAACGGCATAATCATAAGTTCTCTCATCACCCATAACACCAACACTTCTCATGTTCGTCAGTGCTGCGAAGTACTGACCGATCGTGCGGTCAAGTCCTGCATTGGCAATCTCCTCACGGTAGATAGCATCTGCATCCTGAACGATACGAACCTTATCGGCTGTTACTTCACCAATGATGCGGATTCCAAGTCCCGGTCCCGGGAATGGTTGACGGAATACCAACTTCTCCGGCAGTCCAAGTTCCAATCCTGCTTTGCGGACCTCGTCTTTGAAGAGGTCACGAAGCGGCTCGATGATTTCTTTGAAATCTACATAATCCGGAAGTCCTCCTACGTTGTGGTGGGACTTGATCACTGCAGATTCTCCACCGAGACCACTTTCTACAACATCCGGATAAATTGTTCCCTGTGCAAGGAAATCAACTGCACCAATCTTCTTTGCTTCTTCTTCAAAAATACGGATAAATTCTTCACCAATGATCTTACGCTTTGTTTCCGGCTCTGTAACGCCTGCAAGTTTATTATAATATCTCTCCTGTGCGTTCACACGGATAAAGTTCAGATCGAACTGTCCTTTCGGTCCGAATACAGCCTCTACCTCATCTCCCTCATCTTTGCGAAGAAGACCGTGATCTACGAATACGCAGGTAAGCTGCTTTCCGATCGCTCTGGAAAGTAATCCTGCTGCCACTGAAGAATCAACTCCGCCTGATAATGCAAGCAGTACTCTGCCGTCTCCGACTTTTTCACGGATCTCTTTAATTGTATTCTCCACAAATGCATCCATTTTCCAGTCACCAACACATTTACAGACATTTTTTACAAAATTATTGATCATCTTTGTTCCTTCAGCAGTATGGAGTACCTCTGGATGGAACTGGATTGCATACAGCTTTTCTGCTTCATTTTCGGCTGCTGCCACAGGACAGTCTGCTGTATGTGCAGAAATCTCAAATCCCGGTGCAATTTTTGAAATATAATCGAAATGACTCATCCAGCAGATTGTCTTTTCAGATACTCCCTCAAAAACTTTGGATTCCCTCTTATCAATAATAACTTCTGTCTTTCCGTATTCTCTGACATCTGCTCTCTCAACTTTTCCGCCAAGAACATGAGACATCAACTGTGCTCCATAACATAACCCAAGAACCGGAATACCAAGCTTGAACAGCTCATCTGTATAAGTCGGTGAATCCGGCTCATAGCAACTGTTCGGTCCCCCTGTCAGAATGATTCCCTTAGGATTCATTGCTTTAATCTTCTCAATATCCGTCTTGTAAGAATAAATTTCACAATATACATTACATTCTCTGACACGGCGTGCAACTAACTGGTTATACTGGCCACCGAAATCAAGAACGATCACTAACTCTTTCTTCAAGGCTCTCCTCCTGTAAAATATGATCTTATAAGATCTTCTTTTTTGTTCCGTACCCTTAATTATAGTAGAGCTTTCCCGCTTTTACAAGCATTATTTCAGTCCTTCCAAACTGTTGTCCTTCCAAACTGTACATATTTCAATCCTCCAAACTGTCATAAATTGAGCTGGCTGACACCTACGGCTCACCATTGCCCACAACACATCACTTAACAGTTCAGTGTTCTTCCTCCGGCAAATTATATCTCATGTGAACCCGACTGCAGCTTACCAGGGTTTTGCAACAAAAAGAAGCCGCCCTGCATTACCAGAACCGCTTCCTCTTTTCAATCCTATTTTTCTCTATCATCAAGCTGCATATTTTTCAAGTTCTTTCTGTAATTCTTCACAATGATCCGAATACATCTGAAGTTCAATCACGTTATTAAGTCCAAGGTGCATAATGCCAAGCAATGATTTTGCATCTACCACTGCACGACCTTTTTTCAGATCCATATCAAAATCATATCTTGAAACAGTATTAACAAAAGCTACGATTTCTTCAGGATTTTTAAATGTAATCTGCATCTTACTCATTCTTCTCACCTCTTTATTCCCTGACTATACAATATATGAAACCCTTTTCATATAAGTTAGTTGGTATCATACCATACATTTCTATCTTGAAAAGGTGGAAATCTTTTAAAAAGGTGGACTATTTTAATCTATTTTACTGCATTTTTTTGCGAAATTCTGTTGGAAGCATCCCCACTTCTTCTTTAAATACCCGGCTCATATATTTGGGGTCTGAATACCCTGTTAATTCCGCAATCTGATTTAATTTTAACTTGCTGTTCAGTAACAGATCTTTGATCTTTTCTATTCTGAATTTCCGTACTGTTTCTGTAAAACTGCTCTGTGTCTCTTTCTTAAACTGCGTACTCAGATACTCTTCCGAAACATAAAGCCTGCTGGCTGTCTCTTCCAGGGTAATCCCCTCACTATAATATTTTTTTGCCATCTCGACTGCCTTACGGACCATCGTACTGAATGCTTCATTTCCCTGAAGATCCTCTTTTTCAAAATTAAAATAATTTAATAATTCTTCTATCGCTCCTCGAATCTGCTTCCAGCTCGTTGCCTGACCTATTTCAAGAATCAGAATAAGTACCTGAATTTCTGCTCCAAGCTCCCATTGGATCTTATACATATTTACGATGTTCAGACTGAAACGAATCAGACAATCTTTCAGTGTCTCGGGAAAACAAAACTGCCCCTCCAGCATTTCACATAATTCTTCAAAGCACTTTTCCAGCTCTTTTTTTCTTCCCGCCAACGTACAATCTCTTGCCCGTAATTCAAGTTCTGCGGGATATTTCAATGGAAGAAGCTCCAGTTCCCGTCCCGCTATTCCCTTCTCACTGATCAGCACACCTCTTCCAAGCGTCAGATTCCACTGCCGCAATAACGGTATTTTTGTCCGATATTGCCAAAGATCCATCATATGATCGATTCTTTTCCACACGCAGACTACATCCCCATTGAGATTACTGCATAACATAGGGACAATATTTTCCTGGAAGTATTGCTCTGCCATTTCAAATTCCGCTGTCTGATATACAATCACAAATATTTCCTGCCATACTTCCAATGGAAGAATGCAGACTCTGAATTTATTTTCTTTTTGCAGACTTCTTTTCAGCAAATGAACTGCTTCTGCTTTATTTTTTTCAAAATCTTCCCCCAACCACAAAATAAACATCCCACAAGAGTCTTCCACCGTAAATCCATAATTTCTGACTGTAATCTCATTTAATTGATTCTCTGGCTGATACTGCCCGTTCATACACCCGATCAGGAGATTCTCCACTGTAAAGGATGCATTCAGCCAATACTCATTTCTCATTTTTTCGCAGATCTGCATCAATGCCCTTTTTAACTCAAGCGGACGGATAGGTTTCATGATATACCCGTCCACGCTCAATTCAATCGCCTGCTTTGCATATTGAAAATTTTCCGTTCCACTCAAAACTACCACTTTAAAATCAAATGCTTCTGCACGAAGTTTCTTCAACATCGACATTCCATTCATCCGTGGTAATTCTATATCCATAATCACCAGATTCGGACGCAATGCACTGATCAGCTCATAGCCCGACTGTCCATTCACGGCTGTCCCTACCAGTTCATAACCGGAATCAACTTTTTGCAGGATTGACTGTATCTGCTGCAGTATTTTTTCGTCTTTCTCAATAATTACAGCCCGCACTTATCTGCCCCTTTCAAGAATCTTACTGCCTGCTTTCGTTTATCTTATCGTCTATTTCATGGTTTCATCATTATTTGCATTATAACATATCTTCCTGTTATCAGAAAAGAAAAAGCAAAAGGACTTTGAATCCCTATCTGCTCCTTTGAGATTCTGTCCTTCTGCTCTCTAAGCTAAATTCTATTTTTCTCTCATTTATCTGCTCTCATTTACATATGTTGCAAATGTTGATGGAGATATTTTTCTCTTGTTGCCATCCCACCTCTGATATGTCGTTCTGATTTATTCATGTCCAACACTTTTCGTGCCTCCTGTGCCAGAGAAGGATTGATTTGAAGAAGCCGCTCGGTGACGTCTTTATGTGTGGTCGTTACTAACAAGAACGGTTTCATCCAGTCCTAAATCGCCTAGTAATCGCAGGTAGATATCAACATTTCCGTCCTTGTCCACTTCAATTTTCTGGATGATTCGTTTCAACTGCAGATTATTCATTTCTCTTACATCTGTAATATCCTCAATCCTGCGAAATGTACTATTCAGGATATTTTCCAACTGCTGTCCTTTTGTCAAATTATAGGACACCATTTTCAGTTTATTCTCCAGACGCTCGATTTCTTTTCTCATACCACCGATTTTATCCTTCAGCTCTTCTCGACTGATTAAATCATCGGTGTACATGTCCATGTATTTCTGTCTTGTCTTTTGTAATCTAGCAAGCTGCACATTTAATTCCTTTTCATAATTTACATTTTCATCTTTTGCTTTATATACTCTCTGGAACTCATTTGTTACATAGCAAATGACATTTTTCTTGTTCTTCAGGATTTCTGCAAAATAATCATTCAAAACCTGGATCAGTTCATCCTCATCCACCTTCTGTGCATTAGGACAACTGTCAGCACCTCGCCCGTTATGCCCGGAACATACCCAACGGATATAAGTATTTTTATATTTCCGGACAATTCTCCGGAAAGACCAACCGCACTCTTTACATTTAATCAATGTAGAAAACAGATATTTATTGCTTTCTCTTTCACTTGTAAGGTGGAATGATTTTGATTTGGCAGCTCGTACTTCCTTCGCCTTTTCATATATTTCCGGTTCAATAATTCGCAAGTCCGGACGTTCTACGACCATCCATTCGGTTTCATCTTTTTCTGTTCTCTTCCCGGTCAGGAAATCTGTAACCTCCTGTTTCCCATTGATAACCTTTCCGGTATAAAGTTCATTGTCCAGAATACGGCAGATTGCATTTTGGCTCCACGTACAGCCTCTTTTTGTTCGTACCCCCTGCTCATTCAAATGGTTCGCTATTTTTAACGCACCATAACCTTCTTCGGTATACATTTTAAAAATCTGTTTGATTACCGCAGCTTCCTCTTTATTGATTTCAAGATTAAAATAATCTCCGATCGTTTTATCATAACCGTATACAATATTCGGAACTCGTCCCTTTTCCGCATTCATCTTCTTTCCAAACTTTACACGTTTGGAAGTGTTCGCACTTTCTTCCTGTGCCAATGCTCCAAAGATTGTCAGGACAAATTCACTGTTCCCCATGCTGGTCATATTTGCAGTAAGAAACTGTGTTTCGATTCCAAGTGATTTCAGCTTACGCACATTCTGTAAGAGGTCTACAGTATTACGGGCAAAACGGGAAATATCTTTTACCACTACCATATCAAACAGTCCCTTATCTGCATCCGCCATCATACGCATAAACTCTTTTCTGTTTTTCGTTTTCGTTCCAGAAATGCCCTCGTCTGCATATAATCTAACAAGAACATCTCCGGTACGCTTGGTGTATTCGGTAAAAAACTGTTTTTGAGCTTCTAAACTGTTAAGCTGATCCTCTTTCTCCGTGGAAACACGGCAATAAGCGGCTATGTTCATATGTAATACCTCTCTGTTATATTTGCATAGTTCTGTTACATCTTTATTATATCGTGAAATGGGGGATTGTAAACAGAAAAACAAGATATTACTGATGGAATTCAATAATACCTTGTTTAAATCTTGTTGTATCTTGTCTAAACCTTGGATAAAATAATTCGCTCATAATTCAATCATTTTATGAGCGTATATATGATTGAATATATTACTTCTATCACATCCTAACCATTTCAAATTATATTTTATCGGGTTTTCTATACGCTCTTCCCTTTGTCACTCCATTATCTTCAAGTTTCTTATCGGCAACTAACGTACGGAGCAGCATTTTGGTTCTTGTTTCTTTCACTCCGAGTACCTCTGTTAATTCATTTGCCTTATACCATCTTCCCGCTTCCATAAAAGACAAAATTTTGTCGTAATGTTCTTGCGTTTTTTTCGTCACCTTTTTTCCGGCACTTTTTTCTAGCGCTTTTTTTCCGGCACTTTTTTCTGGCACTTTTTTTACAAAAGAAAGTGTCAGAACTGTTCTGTCGGGATCAAATCTTTCCTCTATTACCGGTTCAACAAAACCTTCATCATTCCATACATTAAAAATATTTGGAACTCCACTTCCGGCACGTTCACCTATATTAATCAAGTTAAACATTTTCATAAGCGACTTGTTTCGTGGATCAGATTCTCCGCCCATACGCATCTGTTTCTTACCAGTTCGGACATAGCCGGGATTTGCGAAAGTAATTTTATCGGTCTCTTTCCTAATCACCACACCACGACTCCCATGATAGTCGGCATTAATCAAACAGTTTGCCAGTGCCTCACGAAGTGCCTGATGAACCGGGGTATCATCAATGCGTTCTCCGCCTTTCATCTTAAACGGCACCTTTATGTCCTTAATCATCTTATTATAGACTCTAAAATAAAAATCAAAGACATTACCTGACCATTCCCCCGAACTGGACTGTAATCGATCCGTCCAGCGAATTGCCGAATCCATTTCTTCTCTATAATCCAAGAAATATTCTGGAAAATGTCGGACAATATTATATTCATTTCCAAACATAAGCATCCCAGCTGCCGTCGGGTGTAATTGCCCATCTTCTTCTGAAATAGCTGCTGCACCAATACTTCTTAAATACTCATGGTCATTCAAGCGTTCGAAAGGATGTCCTTCCTTCAAAGTTCTATGACTATTACGATATCCATGAATTGTGTCATAATTCAAATCCTCCATAGGAACCTTGTCTAGGATCTCCATATCCATCGTTCTCTCTGTCTGATCACGAAGCATCGCTTTTACTTGTAATCTGGTACAATGGTAATCTCCTTCATAATTTCTACGAAACGTTCCATTAAAGATATCGTTATTGATATAAATTGGCTTTTGTTCTCTCTTTGCCATCGGAACATATATAACCATGATAACATCTTTTCTTTCACCCATTGTATATGTCTCTATGTCATCATCCGTCAAGAGATTAAGATTTACTTTCTTGGGATTATTAATAGTATCCCAAAAATCTTTACGCAATTTCGATTCATTTTGTAGTCCCGTTGTTCTCCAACTTCCGTCTTCTTCCTCTTTTACGCCTAAAATAATAACTCCACCATAGCAATTTGCAAACGAAGAATATGTGTCCCACAAAGAGTTTGGCAGACCACCATTTGCTTTCTTCACTTCTCTTCTATTATCTTCTCTATATTTATCGAACTGTGAAATATCAAATTCTTCTCTCACAATAAATCACCATCCTATTCAAAGCATAACTTTAAATTTTATACTATAATGCACAATCATCTACACCTAAGTTTACCTTGTTTCTTTCAATAACACAAGTGAACTTCTAATTCAAAATGTTTCTTTCGGAATTTCCGTTTTCTTTCCCTGAAAGTTCCTCAGTAGCTTCCTGTATCGCCTTTTCCACCTTTCCTCCATTCGCTTCAATAAATACCTTTAATATGTAATCGGCAGTCGCTTCTACCGAATTCGGATTATGAAATCGATAATTCAATTTTGTCTTCGCCACGGTGAAGCTTCCACCTCCTCCCTGCTCACTCTTTGTCCATTACTATGAAAATCTCCGCTGAAATAGTCCTAAATATTCAGTATCTTTTTTATAGCATGAACATTGGTATTTGCAATTGCTTCCCGTCTGCTGTTACCATCGATTTTCAAAGACACACACCTTTCCAAAATCCGATCATAAATTCTTTTTTTATCAACATTCGTCTCTGACTTTAATTTTGATAGCGGTAAGTTGGTTGTCACAATCAAAGGTTTGGAGAATCCTCCCCAAGCCTCTATCGATAGCTTTTGTCTTCAGGCGCAATGATTGTTATGAGTACTCTATATTCCAGTCTCTTCTAATGCATTGTTAATCTGTTCTTCAGTGTAACCGTAATAACGCATCATTTCTGTGATTCCCCCTCTAGACTGACCAGATGAATTTTGCTTTACATATAACACTGCTTGTTCATCAAAATTTACATCCATATGATCAACTGCAAATGTTGCATCCTCTATGCTAAAGTAATCAAATCCGACCAATACATCATTTATTAAATAGTCCCTTGATACATGCCAGAAATTTTCCTCTTCATATGCCCGAATCACTGCATTTTTCTGTCCGTTAGTCAATTCTATTGTGTATTCTCTCGTCTCCAATTCCTTATTACATACAGAACATAATACAGCTTCTGCTCCTGGAGTTACCGTTCCATCTCTATTTACTTTATAATCTTTTGTTACCGTCCATTCCCCTGGTGTATGATCTACCATCGGAATTTCTTCTGTTAGACTTTTTTTACATCTTTTACATGTTGCTTCCTTTTCTCCAACTGCAGTACACGTAGCTTCTTTTATTGTAGACCATTTATCTGGATCATGCCCTAACTTCTCGCCCTTTGTTTGATCACAAACTGAGCAGATTTGTGGTTCCGTACATGTTGCATCCCTCCATTTATGCCCCAATGCTTCCCCCTCAGTTTTTCCGCAGATACTACAGGTCTTTGGTTTTGAGCACGTTGCCTCATTCCACGTATGATAACCAAAATATATTCCAATAGCTGATATTATTATAATTGCAACACCAGCTAACGCAATGACTAAAATTGTTTTCTTCTTATCCTTCATTTGTTTTCCCCGCTTTCTTTATAGCTTTACAGACCAGCTATAACTTGATTTGCTCAATTCTCAACATAGCAGCTTCATCATAGAGTAAATGTCCGTACTTATTCTGGTCTGTTGCAGACACAAGACCTGCTTTCTCATAACCTTGAACGGCTCTCCTAGACACCTCCAATGCTTCACATATTTCTCGCAGTGTCATAACTTCCATACCTTCCTCCTTTTAGCCTATAGCTGCACGTTGCGTGCAGTCAAAGGCTTTTTTACTCGGAAGATTCAATTGTTTTTTCTAATCTTCCATAGGAGGACATGTTTTTCTCGCGATTAATTTTTTGCACAAAAAAAGGTATCCACATCCATAAAATTGAATGTAAATACCTTATAACTATTGATTTTAATATACCAACTCGGAGCAGAGAACCGCCCGGTAACTCTCTCTATTCTCCAGGATTCAAATATGTAATCGGATTTTGTGCACTTAAAGCTCCTATTGAGTGATGTCCTGCAACAATATTAGTCAATCTGCTATTTTCCACATAATTGAAAATATTAATTAATGCCGCTTCCGAAGCAAAGGCTTCTGATTCAGTCAAATTACATTTGATGATAACTTTCTCGACTTCCAAGCCTGTCGCTTGAATTTCAGCTATTGTTTTTAATTTTAGTTTCTCACTCTCGGGACTTCCCTGACTTTCTCTTTCATGTTCAAAAATTCGATTCCCAGTCCCCCTTCCAATATAGAATACTTTTCTATTTCTAGGATCTATCAAACTATAAACATAATACTCGCCAAGGGATACTAAACTTTTTTTCGAAAATTTCTCCACACCGTACTCCTTCACATTTCTTTCGTATATCTCTTATTTTTTATCTATTTTTGAAATGATATTCTTTTTTCAACCTCTCATAAATTTCAAATGCCACTGGGCAGACTTCAACCGCGTTCAACACACTATATAAACTTTGCAATCTCTCTGGCTGATCTGTATAAGGATATTTTTTGCAGCTCTCTGGTCTGCATTCTCCCAGTTTACATTTTCCATCTTGCTCCAGAAAGTCACATGGCTTATTTCTGGTCTCATATGTATGTTCTATTTCATTTTTCACAAGAAATGTATCTACGAATTGTTCTTTGGTCATATTCAGAAATTGTGCATCTCGCTCTAAATCCTCATTCGGAATACTTCCGTGATACATCTTGCAGCAGTTTCTGCACCTATTACAGTCATAATTTGCAAATAATTCTTCATGCAGCTCTTTGAACCGCTTATCCAGTTCTTCTTCATCCGCATTGCATTTTAGAAACGTGCGGAATTCTATATTTTCATTTTCTTTTTTCTTTGCTTCAAATTTTACTTTCCTTGGTGCAATCATGCTTCTTACCTCTCATCATCTGAAAAAATAGTTCATTCTTCTGTTGATTTCTTCTATTGTTCGTTCCTTTTCTTTTGTAATTTCCGACCACTGAAGCATCGCTTCATGTTCTGGATGATTCTTATCTGAGATAATTCTCATATACTCTTCAAATCCACTTTCACCACCTACATCTTCCGGTGGTCTTTCTCCGTTTCTTTCAAGGAGAACCGGAAATCGATTATTATTCTCAATCACCTTTTCCAAGGTAATTACATGCTCCCAGTTGTCACCAAAATCGTAGGTATAAATACATGTATCTGTGTCTTTGAAAACATCTTTTAGACTTGTTTTCGTATCAAATTTCACTTCATACTTGTCTGGTTCCAAATATTCTCCTACTTCCGGATCCTCCCCATCTACAATCCGCATCTTAATCGGATATGCGTACAATGGTAATTTATGATCTGCTTCCTCTGGTTCTCCAATCAATCGAAATTCATGCAAGTGATAGTCAAACCATCCGAATGTTTCCTGTATAACACAATGTAATCTCTGAAATGTGCAACTTGATGGAATCAGCACTCTTCTCCATATATCAAAATTTTCAAAATCTAACCGGATTTTCAACTGATAATTTTCCACTTCGAGTATTCTATCCCATTCTGAATCAGACAGATTACGCATTTTACAAAGTTCTCGAAACAGTCTCTCCTCCGGATGATCATAATCTCCATCAAATTTGACAAGATATTTTCCCAACGACAAACTGATTCTCTTTTGTATTACAGTATCCTCATCTAGCAAATCTGCATACCACTGTACTGTCTCACAAATTTTATTCAAATTAGCAACCATACTTCTTCCGGCTGTTTTTGAATACTCTACCGCTCCACATTTTTCAATATATTCATTTATTACTACTTCCGAAATACCTTCTTCACCAAAAGCTGTGCGAATCCCCTCTTTTATCCTGCTTTCCAGCTCCATCATGTCTTTTGCTTTTGGTCGATATAAAACAATCGTATATCGTGTTAAATTATTCATACACACAACAACTTTTCGCCTGTTAATCGTAATAAAATGTGCATGCCAAGAATAGAATCCCGCCGCACCATCTTCACAGCTTTTAGTTGGAAGCAATTCACTTTTTTCTATTTTCAATTTCTCAAGTAATGCTTTTGTACACTGTATATACATTTCAACCTCCTAAAATTTTGTTTTCACATTTCGCTCATATATTACTACGATTAGTATATCATTTCTTTTCCATGCATAAAAGAAAAACAGCCTCATCCAGCTGTTTTTCTACAATAATCTTATTCCTATTCTACCACCCACACAAATCGTTCTTTTATGTAACAACTTTATGTACCGTACTCTTACTTATCCTGAATTGTTTCGCAGTCTGTCTCACCGTCGCACTATTTTCTATAATATAGTCTGCGATTTCCACCGCCCGCTCCTCAATATAATCTCTCATGGAAAAGCCCCTGCATCGTTTATTTTTTACAATCTATGCAGGGGGCTGAGGATGTATGTCTGAATTATAAAACACTACAAAATCCAATACACTCATTACATGCCAATAACACTTTACATTTCCAGTTCATACTCATCCTGCTCATCATCTTGAAAAAGCTGTTCATCCAACATCTGCTGGATCTTACTCCGCAGATAGTGCACTCCCATCTTCGTGCGTTCCGCTTCCTGAGCCAGCTTTTCTCTTTCCCTCTCACCAAGCCGGAGTTTCACACCATACTGGCGTTCCAGTTGATGTAACGGTGAAATTGTCTTATCCTGTAGGATCTTTTTATAATCTTCTGCCGTCATTCCCTGCAACTGGACAATCTGATTAATGCGTCCACCGATTTCCTGTCGGATTCCTGCATATCTGACCAGATCTTCTACTGTGATTTCTTTTTCATACTGGACATATGCATCTTTTTTCTGAATCTTATTTCCAAATCCCATTGAACTTTCGCTCTCTGTCTTCACATCAGTCAGGCGTTCAAAACTTCCACAGAATACAAAACTGATTCCGGAAGAATCGAGTTCTAATGCAGGTTTTCCTTTATCAGCAGGGAAGTAAATCTGCCCTCCTTCAATGAGCTTCAGTAACTCATTCTGTGCTGCAGCACCATAATTCGTACCATTGGAACCATACAGTGGTTCACAAAACTTATCAAATTCATCAAAGACAATAATCACCTTTTCTGCTTCCTCCTGACTCATGGAAGAAAAGATATCTCTTACCTTAAATGAACCACTCCAGCCCTGCATCGTCAGCATCGTGCTGTCAATAATCCTGATATTCGGATATAACCTGGACATTACCCTCCAGATTTCTGTCTTACCACAGCCAGTCGGACCTGCAAAAAGAATATTTCTTTTATGAGCGTGAATATGATTATAAAGCAGCATAGTCGCTGCCTTCACAGCTCTGTCCTGACCATAAATGCGATCCGAAACGAACTTGTAAATTTCTTTTGGAGAAAGCCCCTGATTTTTTTCTTCTGTCTCCATATCGAACAGCCAGTCCAGATCCCCTTCGTCCTGCACTATATTTTTTTCTGTAAATGGCTTAACTTCCTCTGCATAGCGATCAGCCAGACGTTCTGCCACAGCTCCGATGGTCTTCTGATCCAGATTCATCTTTCTGAAAATACCTCCAAGGACCTGAACTGCAGGTACTTCTTTCTGATCACACCAGAATTTTGACAGTTCCTCAACTTCATTCAAAAGGAAATTATAAGTCTCATCAGACACTTCATCATATTCTCCTGCTTTTGCATCCAGCGTAAACTGAACTGCAGGATTCTCGATCATCCGGTCTCCTCTTCTGTTGGCGATCTCTTTTAAAATCTTGGATATCCAGTTTGTATAAGTTGTTCTTCTCATAAGTCATATTCCTTTCTGTTGCTTCACTGCTGCCGTATTGATCCGGTCTGTATTGATTTGGGGGCTGCGTTTACAACTTATCTTTTTAAAAATAAGCTTTCAAATGATGTCGGGGTCACAAGGTCATTCTACCACTAGTGTGCAAGCACACGTGGTGTCAGACCTTTTGCCCCTGGTATCTTTCAAATTTGTGTAACAAAAATAAGAACCAGATAAGAGTTCCTCATCTGATTCTTATTATCTCATTTCAGGTATCCTTTTGTACGGACACCCTTCTTTGCATTTTTAACGCTGCATCTTAGTATCTTTTTCTTTTCAGCACGGTTACAACCGCCCCTGCTGCCAGTATCATCAGTGCAAATGCTCCTGCGATCGGTGCAGTATCTCCGGTCTTGACTGCTCCGTTAGCGGATGTGCCATTTCCTTTGCCCGATCCATTTCCATTACCTGCTGTATTTCCATTATTCTGACCATTGTTGGAATTACCGTTCTGGTTATCCTTTCCATCATCAGACTTGGATTTTACAACCAGGTTGTTGATTGCATCATGAATCGCATCTGCATAAGCATCTACTTCTGCCTGCTTGGACAATGGCTGATTTCTGTCGACCTTGGCGATCGCATCTTTCAGTGTCTTCACAGTTGCATCTGTATAAATACTCAGATCAGCCGGTACTTTTGCAAGTGCTTCATCCACTTTCGTGTAATCTGCCTTGATCATTTTCAGTGCTGCCTGTGCATTTTCAAATCTTGCTTTTGCTGCCTGGAACTCATCTGCTGATACATTTCCTGTACTGCTGTCCAGTGCCATCAGTGCATCGTAAGCTTCCTTATACTCTGTATAAGTCTCTTCTGTGTAATCTCCTGCTTCAGACTTGAACTGAATCTTATCTCTGTAAGCATCCATATCTGTTGCTCTTAATACAAGACCATCGATTGCATTGCGGATAGACTGTACTGCTTCTGCAATCTGTTCTGCTGTACCGGATGTCTTCAATGCATTCATGTTATCCGCATTTACAGTTGCTGCCAGAACTGTATAGGAATCTGTTGTATAATTAGCTGCTTCATATTTTGCTGCATCACTTAATGCTGCATTCAGTTCCACGATGCTGATAAGATTTGCTTTCGCATCCTGCATAGCACGGATATTGGCATCTGCCTTTGTCTCATCATCAATCTGGCTTTCAGCCTGTGCGATAGCTGCTTTCAGGACTGCATAGCTGTCGCTTGTGTAATTTTCCGCATTGACTTTCTTCATCTCATCAATGACTGTCTGTACTGCGGATGTATCTTTCAGTACAAGTGCTCCTTCTGCTGCCCGCAGAGCTGTCTCTGCTTCCTGTACACTTTCTGTTGTTCCATTTGCAAGAACAGCATTTGCTGCATCCAGTGCATCACTGTAATTCTTCCAGCTTGCTGCTGTATACTTCTTTTCATTTCCCTCATGCCGTTCATTGCATTCTGCGATCACGCTCTTCAGACTTCTCACATCAACTAATGCTGTAATACTGTCTGTATAAGCTGCTTTCTTTGCTGCGATCTCTGTCGGATTAACTCTTGTAGTATTATCTGCTTCGATCAGATCACTCAGAGCTTTCTTTGCATCGGTATATGCTTTGGCAGATGCTGTCGTATAATCATCTGCATTATACTCAACTCCTGCCTGAAGCTCCAGTTCAGCAAGTTCTCTTTCTACTTTTGAATACTCAAGAGCTGCTTCTTTTTCTTCAATCTGAGTCTTCAGCTTTTCTGCTGTATCCTGGGAAAGATTATCTGTATCTTCCAGTGCTGCCACAATCTTATTGAGTACAGTTTCATATGCTGTAAATGTCTTGGCTGTATAAACTTCAACCTCTCCGTCTTTCTGGCTCTTCTTCTCTGCAACTGCCCTGCGAAGTGCCTCAAGAACTGTAGCATTCGCTTTTACTTTTGCCTTACTGCATGCAGTCTTCAATGCACCTGCTGCTGTATCAACTGTATCCTGTGTAGCATACTCATTCGTTTTCAGTTCTTCAGCAACTGCTTTCGCTTTATCTACTGCTGCTTTAGAATCTGTTGTCCAGTTTGCTGCATCACTGCTTCCTGTTGCCGCAATCGCCTCATCCAGCTTTGTCTTGTCAACTGTAGCTGCTGCCTTACTGCTTGTCTTGATCATTGAAATTTCCGGAATATTTTCACCCCAGGTTACTGTTACATCCAAAATTCTTTTATCTGAAGCTACAGCAAATTCATTGATTGCCTGGCTCAGTTTACCAAGTGTAACTCTCTGGATATTACTTCCATCTTCATTTGCAATTCTTGCAGTTACAACTGCATCAGATGCTGCTCCATTCTGGATCATACGGATCGTTCTCTTTGCCTCCAGATCAGAAATGCGATAAGTAAATGATCCATTTGCTTCTGACGGCTTGTATACCGTACGGTAATCTTCTTCAAATACATTGGAAGGTACTTTTCCTTTTTCTTCGATCACGGTCGATACGATATCTCGATTTGACTCTGTAGAGATATAGGCTCCACCATTGATCTGGATCTCATAGAAATCAACCCATCTGTAACTGTATGTCTTAAGCGGTACAACTCTTAAGTAACGTCCGCTTACATTCAGCCCGGTCTGCTCTGCATACATATTTCCAGGATTCTCACTGTCATGTGTCAGAGCTGCATAATCTTTTGCTGTATCTGTATTGGCTGTATTCTCGAAAGAATTATTTCCTACAGTCAGCACTGTTGTCCAGTTTGCTGCATCAGGATCATTTGCTACTTCAAATTTTGCATAACGCAGGAAATCAAGGCTTGTCTCTTTTACATAGTAACGGATGGACTTGAAGTCGATCGTCTGTCCAAGGTCAAACACGATCTTCTTTCCGCTATCCTGCACACCTGTGATCGTTCCATATGTTGTAAGGTCTCCGTCAAAAACATTATTGACGTTTCCACTTCCACGCATATCACGGCTTGCATCGTTCTGTGCAAAATCACTGGTTACTGTCTTTTCACCAATAAATTCATACGTTACTGTGAAAGCATCCCAGCTTACATCCACTGCTGCATCTGTATCATTATAAAGTCTGATATAACGTGCATCGGCTGCCTGGGACGGATCTGTTACCTTTGTCCACTCTACCCCATTCATAGAAGTCTGTAACTTCAGTGAAGTTCCTGTCGGACTGGTAATTCCTGTCACCGCCTTGATATGTCCAAGATCGATTCCGATATACTTTCTGGCTCCTACGCTTAAGGATGCTGCATTCAGTGATACAGTTCCTTCTGCTGCTGTTCCAAGGACCTCACAGTTCTCGATATTTGTAAATACGTTATCTTTTGTTCCTGTATTATTTACTCTTTCTGTTACCGTAAATTCTGAGAATCTCGCCCAAGTCTGTCGATATTCCAGATTGCGGATACGGATATACTGTGCAGAAAGTCCGTTTAATTCAATATCCAGTACATCAGTTCCTGAAGTTGTTCCTGTATGGGATTCATATCCCGGAACGGCTGTCCAGCTCGTTCCATTTACAGATGTCTCAACTGTATATTTTACAAACTTATCACCATTGGACGGTGATCCTACTGCGATATGTACACTTTCCAATGTTGCAACCTTTCCAAGATTGTATCCAAGGAAATCATCTACATTTACAGCATCACCAGTACCTGTATTAAACCAGATAAATGTACTGTCATTTCCGTCACGAAGGAGTGATTCTGATCCCTGGTAAACACTCCAGCGATCCGGCTTCATTAATGTATAACTGAGTTCGCTGTCGTCGCCGTCATCTGTATTCTCATCTTTGTTGATCGTGATCTCATTAACCTGCAGCCATGCATCTGCTGCATTGTCTGCTGTTGCAATCAGGCGGATACCCATTGCTTCAAAATCTTCCGGAAGATTTTCTTTTGCAACACTTACTTCCTGGTTCTGGTTTCTGACACCTGCAAAACTATTGTTCATGCCTATAAGCTCCAGATCTTTCCAGGTCTTTCCATCGGTTGTGTACTGCAGCTTTGCCTGATCCATATGATCTTTTCCTGCTCCAAGAAGGAACCGGATATCATTGATCTTGATTGCCTTGCTGTAACTTACTCCGATATAGGTACCTGTTGTAATCTTATTCGGTGTCTTATAAATCGCACTTGTGCTGTCATCTCCGTCAAATAAGTTATCCGCAGAGCCTGTCGGTGTGTCTGTACGGCTTGTGATGTATTTACGGATCACTTTGTCCGGATTCAGGGCAAGTTCTGCTTTGCCTGATACATATTCAGCCAGTTTTTTAATAAACGGAACAATATGCTGTACTCCGACTTCTGCGACTTCCTGATAATTTACATACAGGAAATCATGCGTCTTGGACTGTGCGAATGCCGTTTCTCCTTCTGTATTGTATTCCACAACTGCGGATACATCTCCGTTCAGAGAACTCTTTACTCCATTCAGGTATGCAATCGCTGCATCTGTTGTATCTTTCCAGCAATCCAGCCAGTAAACAATCTGATTTCTGATTGCCTCATTACCTGATTCTTTATACAATGCTGCTGCATCCTGAAGTGTCTGGAATTCCTGGATCAGATCATCCACATCTGCTTCTGTGACCGTTTCCGTTTCCAGTTTATCTTTAAATGCGTTGAGTTTTTCCTTCAGTTCTACTGACTCCTGAAGCTCAGTTACACGGCTGTCCATATTCTGATTGATCATATGCTTGGACAACTCTCTGAGTGCATCACTTGCTTCTGTCTCTACTGCCGAATTATGATCTACAAATGAAAATGCGTCTTCCCATGTCTGATCTGCATCGGCATCTGTATCCCAGATATTCCATGCATAGGATGCATTTGCAAAAATAGCTACTTTACTTGGCTCTGACTGCTGCATCGGGTTCAGCATGATTCCCTGAATCTTAGACGCATCAACACCACCATGAAGGAATGTGCTGTTACCACCCATGATCAGATGCTTATGTGAGTTATCTGAACAAGGCCAGTTGATCCACATGAAAGGACCTCTTCCTACATTATTTGTAAATGTAGTAGTAAAATTATTTGTAACCTCACCCCAGACACGTCCACCGGTCATAACGATCTGTACATTTTCCGGTACACTCTTCAGGGCCTGAAGTTCACTGGAACTTCCATTTCCCATATAATCATACGGAACGAACGGAAGTGTCATCTTCATATCAGGGTATTCCTGCTTCACCTCTGCCAGCCAGGTACTCATATCGTTCAGAAGTCTTACTTCATTTGCTGCTCCCGGATTTACAAAGTCATCCGCAAGAATCGCAATCTGACGTACTCCTGCATCAATTACCTGCTTAAACTTTGCTTTCAATTTTGCAAGATCTTCATTATAGTGTGCATCTGTATCAAAGCGGAAGTTATTTCCACTCGGAAATGGATGCAGGGCATACACAAATCTGCACTTGGAAGCATTTCCAGCTTCTGCAAGTGGTCTGATCTTACTCTCTAACTCTTCATCTGTATAGAGTTCATTCCATTTCGTTCTGTGTTTCGGATCATCCTTTGGTGCATAGAAATAAGCATTTAACTTATAGTATCCCCCCCATGTCATCAGATTCACACGATCCTCTGTAGACCATGGATTTCCATAATATCCTTCAATAAATCCACGGCTTACAACATCTGCATAATCTTCAATCGTAAAATTTCTGATCGACAGGCTCTCTGTCTGTGCAAGTACATGATACAGTGTCGTCAGTCCATAAAAACTTGCATCTGTATCTTTTCCCAATACAGCAATCGTATTGTTGTCACTTTTCAGGAAATAGGAATCGGTATGATCAAATAATGAAGTATCTACATGATATCCATCTACGATCTGATCATCTACTGTTCCGTCCGATCCGTAAACTCCTACATAAATGTTCGTTGCACCACTCTTTTCTGCATCTGATTCTGTCACATTCAGACCTTTCAGTTCTGCAGTCTCTTTAAGTCGTGCTTTTGTTGCATCGTCAATATCCTCATCATAAATGACATTGACATTCTTTTTCAGGATGTAGCTTCCATCCTGATACGTCATTTCCTGAGGATTCGGATAAAGCTTATATGTAACTTCTTCCGCTTCCTCAGCCTTTGCCGGTATTGCAGTCATCGGCAGAACCATTGCCACCGCCAGCACTGCTGCAAGTACCTTTTGGACTCTTCTTCCTTTCATGATTCTTCCTCCCTTGCAAAATTTAATTTTATTTAACTATTAAATAAAATCACGCAAGTATACAAATCTATTATAACATTACAAGATTTTTTTTCCTTGTCATTACCGTTACTATTCTTCCTTATTTTTGTCTAATATGGAACTAAAAATCACCGGATTTTCAGATACTTCTCTTTAAAATCCGGTGGTTTTCTCCATCTTGAAACTATTCTTTTAATATTCAAATACAGCAACGCCATAAGCAGGGAGCGGATATGCAAAAGAATATTTCTGACCGTCGCACTCTTTCTTCACCGGCTTATAGATCTCGGTTCTCTTTTCTCCGGAACCTCCATACTCTTTCTCGTCGCTGTTCAGTACCAGCTTACACTGCCTCTTCGTCGGCACTCCAACCCGGTAATCTTCTCTTGCTACCGGAGTAAAGTTGCACACAAATAAAAGATTCTTTTTCTTTCCCTTTGAATGTCTGACAAAACTGAAGATACTTCTGAAAATATCATCTTTATTGATCCATTCAAATCCGGCCGGATCATTATCCAGCTCATACAGTGCAGGATTCTTCTTATATAAATGCAGAAGATCTCTGTACCAGTTCTGGATCTGCTGATGTGGTTCTTCTGAAAGAAGGAACCAGTCCAGTTCTCTCTCCTCGCTCCACTCACGCAGTTGTGCAAACTCCTGTCCCATAAAAAGAAGCTTCTTTCCCGGATGTCCTGTCATAAATGCATATGCTGCCTTGAGATTGGCATATTTGTCAAAGCCTTCTCCCGGCATCTTATTCAGCATGGAGCATTTCAGATGAACGACTTCATCATGCGAAAGAACAAGGATATAGTTCTCCGAATATGCATACTCCATGGAAAATGTCATCATATGATGTGCATTTTTCCTGAAATACGGATCCAGCTTCATATACTCTGTAAAATCATGCATCCATCCCATATTCCACTTCAGGCTGAATCCCAGTCCGTCATCCTCCGGGTTTCCTGTAACCTTTGGCCATGCAGTGGATTCTTCTGCGATCATCATCGTCCCCGGATTTCTTCCAAGTACAACAGAATTAAGATGCTTGAAAAACTCAATCGCCTCAAGATTCTGATTTCCACCATACTTGTTTGGAACCCACTGTCCGTCCTGCTTTCCATAATCAAGATAAAGCATGGATGCCACTGCATCGACACGCAGTCCGTCCACATGGAAATGCTCGATCCAGAACAATGCATTTGCAATCAGGAAATTCCGTACCTGCGGCTTTTCATAATCAAAGATCTTCGTTCCCCAGTCAGGATGCTCTCCCTTTCTCGGATCTGCATACTCAAAAGTCGGTGTTCCGTCAAAATCAGCCAGTCCGTGAGCATCCTTCGGGAAATGTGCCGGAACCCAGTCAAGAATCACACCAATCCCATTCCGGTGCAGATAATTGATCATATAAGCGAAATCTTCCGGTGTTCCATATCTGGAAGTCGGTGCAAAATAACCAGTTACCTGATATCCCCATGAGCCATCAAATGGATGCTCCGCGATTCCCATCAGTTCTACATGCGTATACCCCATCTTTTTTACATATTTTGTAATCGCTTCTGCAAATTCACGATAAGTATAAAATCCCTCATCTTCCCTTCCCGGATGCCTCATCCAGGAACCCATATGCACTTCATAGATGGATAACGGATTTTCTTTATTATCCCATTTTTTTCTGCTTTCCATCCAACGGTCATCCGTCCATTTTAAATGAGAAATGTCCGTAATCCTGGAAGCAGTTCCCGGCCGAAGTTCTGCATAATTGGCAAATGGATCTGCCTTATAGATCAGCTCTCCGCTCTGTGTCTCAATACAGTATTTGTACATCTGTCCGTCTTTCGCTTCCGGTACAAAAACTGTATAGATTCCTAATGGCTCCTGCCGCTCCATCCTGTCCGCTGCAGCATCCCATCCATTAAACTCTCCGATCACTGAAACACTCTTTGCATGTGGAGCCCATACTGCGAAATAAACACCCTTTTTGCCTGCTGTCACTTCATGTGCACCAAGCTTCTTATAAATCTCATAATGATTCCCCTGCCCGAAAAGGTAGTGATCCAGTTCTCCTATCTCATAAGGCTGCAGTTTTTTCACTGCCTTCTTCTTTGTAACCATAAATCCACCTCACTGCTCGAATTCTTTCATTGCTTGGGATTTTGCTCCCAACATCATAGCATCATTATACTTGATGTACCTGAAAAAAGAAAGAGAAAACATATTTTTGCACAAAAATAGACAGCCTTTCCCAAGACTGTCTATTAATTCTGACTAAATTTTGTCGTTAAATGTTGAAATCTCGTTCGGAAAGAATAATTCTGTCCGACGAATCTGTATTTCTTCCGAATACTCTCTTCACCAGCTTCTTGGCTGAAGCTTTCTGTGAATGTGCGATTGCCTTATCCATTACTTCTTTTACTTCCGCAACAGTTACTGAATGATCTTCTCTCTGAAGAGAATCAATGCAACTGTAAAGAGCAAGAATACCCATTTCATCAATCTTGTAACCATTCTCCTGGGCATAAGTCTGACCAAATGTTACAAGCTCATCATTAATGAAGATCGGCACTTCCAGACGGGAAGTAAACTTTCTCCTGAACTCACGGTTGGAGGAAAGCAGACGATCTAACGGCTTTCTCTGTTCCTCAAGCACGATCAGAAGTTCTCCTGTATCACGCTCCATTGCCCTGTTCAGCTTGGCGACTGTCTTTTCATTCATCTTTCCTGCTTTTTCAATGATCAAAGCACCACCGTATAATTTATCGAAAATATCTCCGATCTTTTTCTTATTCAGGGACTCTCCTGTCACGATTGCTACCTTACCCTGACGGCTCTCTCTCTGCTTCTGGATTGCTTTAACTACATCTACTGCAAGAACAGTCTTGCCATTTCCTTTATCTCCAATAATCAGGAGATTTCCTGTCTTCGACGTTCCCTTCCGGTTTGTACAGTTCTTATCCTGCTCCAGAACATCTACTAACTGTTCGCTCATGCCACGCACAGGAACAAAATAAGAGAATAATTTCTTCTGTTCTTCTGTCAGGCCGGCTCTTGTACCGATTCCGCTCTGAGTTTCCAGATCATATCTTCCATGTACTACAAATCCTGTATCCATGGATAATGCATCTGAAATTTCATCCAGTGGCAACGGAGAAGTCTTACCTGTAGCGATCAGCTTTGCAGTTTCCTTTCTGCTCAACGGTGTCGTAGCCGACATGATATCAATTCCATCATCTTCGTCCGGAATCTCCCGATCATCCGGCTCTTCACTGTGCTTCGGATCTACCTTGAATTCATCTTCAAAATCAGGTGCATCTTCCTCGTCCGGTTCTTCGTCCGGTTCTTCTTCGTCTTCATAGTAGAATTCCTCATCATCTGCTAACTCATCATCATCCGATTCTTCATAATAAGCTTCATCGTCATCTTCATATTCGTCATCATAGATTTCATCTTCATACTCATCTTCATCATAGGATGTATATTCATCTTCTGAATCGTCGTCTTCGTAAGATTCATACTCATCTTCTTCTGAATCGTCGTCTTCGTAAGATTCATACTCATCTTCTTCTGAATCGTCATCTTCGTAAGATTCATACTCATCCTCTTCTGAATCGTCATCTTCGTAAGATTCATACTCATCTTCTTCTGAATCGTCGTCTTCATAGGACTCGTACTCATCCTCTTCATCCTCTGACTCTAAGAAGTCTTCATCTTCAAATAAATCTTCGTCTTCCTCCGGCAGATCATCTAAACGGAGAGATTCTGTCACTTCTCCCATATTTTCATGCGGTTCTTCCGGTGCTTTTTCTATCTCTTTTTCTTCTGGCAAAGACTCCTCTGCCGGAACTGCACCTTCAATTTCATCAATCAGCCGCTGAATATCAGGAGACAGGATTGGAGTATCTTCCGTAACCTCGTCTTCCGGCTCTTCTTCGTATATTTCCTCAGCATCCGCCTCAACGACATCTTCTGCTGATTCTTCAATCGGCTCTTCCTCGGCATCTTCTAATATATCTTCTGCTTCGTCTTCGTCCGGTTCTTCCTCGTACGTTTCTTCTACCGACTCATCATATACTTCTTCCTCGGCATCCTCAAGCAACGCCTCTGCTTCTTCCGAATCCCAGTCAGATAAAATCTCTTCAAAACTCAGCTCCTCTGCATCCGCTTCTTCAAAGGATTCTGTATCATCTTCCCAATCCTCAGCAGGTGAATCCTCCAGGAAGTCTTCCGCTTCTTCCATATCGAAGATCTCTTCTTCCGGTTCAGCCGGTTCTGCATCAGCAATTTTTTGCAGTTCTTCTTCTATTGTCCCTGTCTGTGTTTCTTCAATCGGCTCTGCCTCTTCGACTTCTTCCGCCTCTTCTTCAACCGGTTCTGCCTCTTCGACTTCTTCCGCCTCTTCTTCAACCGGCTCTGCTTCTTCGACTTCTTCCGCCTCTTCTTCAACCGGCTCTGCCTCTTCGACTTCTTCCGCCTCTTCTTCAACCGGTTCTGCCTCTTCGACTTCTTCTGCCTCTTCTTCAACCGGCTCTGCCTCTTCTTCAACCGGCTCTGCCTCTTCGACTTCTTCCGGCAGCTCTTCTGCCACCAGATCTTCAAGATTCAGCTCTTCTGCGTCATCTTCCGTAATATCTGTTGTGATTTCTACAGGGATCCGCTCTTTCTTATCTGCCGCTTCTTCTGATACTTCTCCAGGAATAAGTTCCTTCATTCCGATTGGCACATCACCTGTATGCTTTTCCTGTGAAATCTGATTTACCATATCAAGATCCACGACCGACTCAATATCACCGATCACACTCTCAAGATCAGAAATATCCGGCTCTTCATCCTCTGCCGCAGATACTTCCGGCTTGCGATGCAGTAACTGTTCCAATGCCTCATCCAGCCGCATTGTATCACCGATCTTTTTCTTTTCCGGCTTACGGACTGGTTTCTCTGAACTTTCTTCTTTTCCTGTATCCTGCTGTCCAATACTCTCAGGAATATCCTCAACCGGCTCTTCTGAAACAGCCTCTGCATGCTCCGTTGCTGCTTCATCCAAATGATCTTCCGGCTCTTTATTTTCTGCAACATACGTCTCAAGATCCGGAATCTCTTCCGTCTCACCGCCATTTTTTTCAAATCTGCGATTATACTTTTCCTGCTGCGAAGGTGTCAGTGGCTTATACTGCATCTTCAATTCCATTGCTTTATATACATATTTGCCTTCACTGAACCACAGGATCAGATCATCACATTCTTCCAGACATTCTGCCGTCATACCTGCTTCCTGATAAAGCTTTGCAAGTTCAAACGCCCATTCTTCAATATATTCTGCCTTCTTAAACTCTTCCAGTGCTTCAATCTGCTGCTCTAACGGAGCCCGCTGTGCCCGTAAGATCTGGTATCTCAGAATATGTCTGTTCGGATCTTTTGGTGCTAACTGCACAAACTCATCATAAAAATCTATTGCTTCATCTACATTCCCCGTCTTCAGTGCAAGAGAACTCAGACGATACAATACCTTCCGGCTTCCTTCTGCCCGATGATAAGCAATCTGCAAAATATCATAGCTTTTCTGATATTCACCGGTCTTTTCATAAATATCACTTACATTCGCAAGCATCATGGCATTGCGAACCCTTCTCCAGTCAATGGAGTCAGCAATCTCTTTTGCTTCCCCGTATTCTTCATTTTGCATAAGCTCTATCATTCGCTCTGACAGTTGCTTATATTCATATTTGTCCACCGCATTCACCTCATTATATTAATGTTTATTCGGTAACTCAAGATCTCTTCATGTCAATTTAACATAAGGCGATACTCTTTCATTAGTGTACCATACCATCTTCCCAATGTCAAAAAAATGCACCTCCAACTACCCTTGAAGATGCATTTTTTATAATATTTAATTTTCTCATTATTTTTATTTTATATTTTGGATCGAAGGTAAATCCTGATACGATTCCTGTAAGACCATTTTTCTTTTACAGCTACTGTTCCATGTTCCTTTACACATCGTTCAGTTCTGTATGTGGTAACTTTATTCAATATATCTGCAACTGCTTTATCTTTTTATTATGAATCTGGTCTTGTATTCTCTCCGTTCCATTTATTTTCATTCTTAATTTTTACCAGATCTGCGAATTAACTTTTGCTCAGGTCTCTTTCTTCACAGGAACCTGCAATCGCCGTACCACTGACATATTGATGAAATTCTGAAACTATACTGTCCATTGGTCCAACCTCCTGTTATCCGTTATTTTTAATCTAATCAGGCATCCGCTTCTTGTACCTTCTTAGTTAAATATCTTTTTTTGATGGTTTTATCTTAACACCCGGGCTTCTATTTGTCAATATATTTATCCGTTTTTTTCGTATTTTTTATTTATTTTTGTTTTTATATATAATTGTTTGAATTTTCAGTTAATTCGTTCTTGCATATCTACGCCTTAATCCTCTGCTGTCAGCTTTTCTTTTACTTTTAAAATTCTTCTGACCGATTCATCAATTCTTTCTTCTGTTAAAGTTCCATTCTGAACAGCCTCTAAAATTCCCTGATATGCCTCCTGAAAATTTTCCGGCATCAAAAGCATATCCCCACCAGCCTCTATAACTTTAACCGAGACCTCTGCCGAAGAATAATGCTGTGAAATTGCCCCCATATTCAATGCATCCGTAATTACAATTCCATCAAATCCCATTTTTTCTCTTAATACATCCGTAATCATAATTTTAGACAGGGAAGAAGGCGTATTGTCTCCTGTCACATTCGGTACTGAAATATGCCCTGCCATAATAATGGCAATATGATTTTCAATGGCATTCTGAAAAGGAACCAGTTCCTGCTGCTCCAGTTCTTCCAACGACTTGTCTGTATAAGCATATCCCTCATGTGTATCTCCGGCTGTTGCCCCATGCCCCGGGAAATGCTTGATTACTCCATACACATTTTCCTCATGCAGCCCATCCAGTACTTTTTGCGACAACGCAGCAACTTTTGCACTGTCATTTCCGAATGATCTTTTTTTAACAACTGTATTTTCCGGGTTAGTAAGAACATCCCCTACCGGTGCATAATCCAGATTGAAACCTAATTCTGCCAGATAATTGCCAATCGTCTGTCCTATTTCGTAAGCTCTTTCCTCATCTGTAACTTCGCACATATCTTCAACAACAGAAACATTCGAGATTCCGCTGCCTGCAACTCTTGCTACAGTTCCACCTTCTTCATCTACACTCAGAAAAATCGGGATTCCACTCTGCTCTGTACTGTACGACTGCGTAGTGTGAAGCATATCTGATAATTGTTGTCTGTCCTCGATATTCCCTGCAAAATAAATCATGCCACCAACCGGATACTGTTCCAGGCATCTTTTTGTCGTGTCTCCCGCTGCCGTTACCTTTCCCATTCCGGTCAATGCTTCCGGCGTAATGATAAATAACTGAGCCACTTTTTCTTCCAATGTCATCCCGGAAATTTTTTCTTCTACCCAGTCAGGCTTCTTCTGTTCCTTTTTATCGGTTGTAGTCTGCTCCACTTTTTCCGTCTTCCCAGCGTATTTTCCGGTTGGGGAAGATTCTTTCATATTCACAAATTTAATACACAATATTAATAGAAAGGCTGCAGCCAGCAGAAAACTTCCGCCGACCACAGCAATAATTTTTTTACTCTTCATATTTAATTCCTGAAATTAACAAATTTCCGCACCTGCAGGCATCTCTTTCTCCGGTGTCATCAGTGCAAAATTTCCATCTGCATCTTCAGCACAGAGCAACATTCCCTCTGAAAGAACTCCGGCAAGCTTCGCAGGTTTCAGGTTGACGAGAACCATAACCTTCTTTCCTACCATCTCTTCCGGCGTATAATATGCCTTAATTCCTGATACGATCTGCTTTACCTGACTTCCGATCTTTACCTGGGAGCATAAAAGTTTTTTCGACTTTTTGACTGCTTCGCAGGCGATGATCTCTCCTACCTGGAACTGCATTGCACCAAACTGCTCGAATGTGATCTCTTCTTTTGGCTCAAGATCAATGACTGCTTCTTCTTTCTTTTCTTCTTTTTTCGGATGAAGTTCCTCTACTTTTTTCAGAACTTCTTCCAGATCCATTCTCTGGAACAGAATTTCCGGTTTTTCTGTCACATGACCATTTCCAAGCTGCTCAAGGATCTTTTTGCTTGTAGATGGCATATATGGCTCAAGAAGTCTTGCACCCTCTGAAATACCCTGGATCAGATTCCATAATACAGTAGACAGACGATCTTTCTTTGACTCATCTTTTCCAAGTACCCATGGTGTAGTCTCATCAATATATTTGTTGCAGCGTTTAAACAGATTGAAGATTTCTGTGATCGCATCTGCCACACGCAGATCTTTCATCTTTTCATCTACTGCCTTTGCAGTATTCTCTACGACTGCCTTCAGGTCAGCATCCACTTCTTCTGCCACGCCTGTATCTGTCACTGTTCCGCCAAAATACTTATTTGTCATGGAAATCGTACGGTTTACAAGGTTTCCAAGCGTATTGGCAAGATCTGAGTTCAGACGCTCTACCATCAGCTCCCAGGAAATCACTCCATCGTTCTCAAACGGCATCTCATGGAGTACAAAGTAACGAACCGCATCCACTCCAAAGAAATCAACCAGCTCATCCGCATAAAGCACATTTCCTTTAGACTTGCTCATCTTTCCGTCTCCCTGAAGCAGCCACGGATGTCCAAATACCTGCTTTGGAAGTGGAAGATCCAGTGCCATCAGGAAGATCGGCCAGTAGATCGTATGGAAACGGATGATATCTTTTCCGATCAGGTGAAGGTCTGCAGGCCAGAGTTTGTTAAACTGCTCAGTACTATTTCCCTCTGCATCATATCCGATTCCTGTAATATAGTTTGTCAGAGCATCCAGCCATACATACACAACATGCTTTGGATCAAAATCAACCGGGATTCCCCACTTAAATGATGTTCTTGATACACACAGATCCTGCAGTCCCGGGAGAAGGAAGTTATTCATCATCTCATTCTTACGGGATACCGGCTGGATAAACTCCGGATGCGTATTGATATGCTCGATCAGACGATCCGCATATTTGCTCATTTTAAAGAAATACGCCTCTTCCTTTGCCGGCTGCACCGGACGTCCACAATCCGGACATTTTCCGTCTACGAGCTGGGACTCTGTAAAGAATGACTCACATGGAGTACAATACATTCCCTCATAGTGTCCTTTATAAATATCTCCTTTATCATAAAGTTTCTTAAAGATCTTCTTTACCTGCTTTTCATGATCCTCATCTGTTGTACGGATAAACTTGTCATAAGAAGTATCCATCAGATCCCAGATTCTCTTGATCTCTCCTGATACCTTATCAACAAATTCCTTTGGTGTAATTCCTGCTTCTTCTGCCTTCAGCTCGATCTTCTGCCCATGCTCATCTGTTCCCGTCTGGAAAAATACGTCATATCCCTGACTTCTCTTATAACGTGCGATCGCATCTGCCAGTACGATCTCATAAGTATTACCAATATGCGGCTTGCCGGATGTATAGGCGATCGCTGTTGTAATATAATATTTTGGTTTTTCTGACATAATTGTCTGCCTCCTTTTAAAAAAAATACCGTCTCCCTGAAGACTTTCATCCTCAAGAAGACGGTTCTGTTTCACCGCGTTACCACTTCTCTTCGTTCCCACTTCACAGTGAAAACCTCCGTGAGTGACCTGCATCCCTCTGCTGCCACTCCTACGCTGTAAAGGGCGAACCCTTTGCAGACTTACCTGAAAGCTCATCTGCACTGCTCAGGAGCCATCTTCCCCTGCCTCCTGTTCATCCCCTCTCAGCCAACAGAACTTTCTTAAGTTCTCCCGGGGATCTCTCTGTAAAACGGTAATCAGGCTACTCTCTCCATCCTTGCTTTTCTACGCTATTCTGCTTTTCGCAATCCTTAGAAAGCGTAGCACACCGCCTCAAAAATGTCAATTCAATCTTTTTGCTTTCTCTTCTTTCTACTGCTTTTTCACTCTCGGGAACCGGATATTTACCCGGAACAAATCTCCATCCAGATACAGGTTGAAAGTTCCGCCCTGCATCGTTGTCAGGCTCTGTGCGATCGACAGTCCAAGTCCGCTTCCTTCAGAACTTCTTGAAAGATCTCCACGGATAAACCGTTCGGTCAGTTCATCTGCCGAAATGTTCAACTGATGTTCAGAAACATTTTTCAAAGACAGATCCACCGTATCTTCTTCCAGCTTCAGATCCGCGTATACCCTTGTTCCCGGCATGGCATACTTGGCTGCATTTCCGAAAATATTCTCCAGAACTCTCCACATTCTTCGCCCGTCTACATGAACAACCGCAGGTTCTGCCGGCAGATTGACGATCATTTTCAGATTCCTTGCCTCAAACTTCTCAGCCATCTCACCTTCCGTCTGCTGGATCATCTCCACAAGATCTACATCCATATACTCCAGAGAAATATTCCCACTGCTTACCTTGGATGCCTCAACAACGTCTTCCGTCAGTGTCTTCAGCCTCTGTGCTTTCGCCTCCAGTATATCCAGATAGCCCTGGATCTTTGGATCTGCAATATCCGACTGCTTCAGGATCGCTACATAATTAATGATCGAAGTCAACGGTGTCTTGATATCATGTGATACATTCGTGATCAGATCCGTCTTAAGACGCTCATTTTTCATTGCCTCTTCTACGGCCATATGGAATCCGTTGGCAATTCCATTGATCATCTCTGCCAGCTTTAAGTTCTCACCTCTTAAGCCTTGCAGCGGGATCTGATATTCCATATTTCCCAATGCAATTTCTTCAATACCTTTTTTCAGTTTCTCCTTGAGTAATAAACCGTTCAGGACAACATAAAATACACCCACGTCTGCCAGTAACACCAGAAGCATTGTAACCCCATTCCTGAACAGCACTGCAATTCCCTGTACAAGGAAAAATCCACATAACAGAAGCACTGTCTTTGTCGTCTTCTTCCGGTTATCATATATTTTATAGATGAACCGCACAATCACTCTCAACAGACTGTTCTTCCACAGGTTTCGTCCCTTGATCCGCTTGATCAGACTCACGTATCCCATAAAGAAGCAGCCCAGTGTAAATACTCCATAAAAATAAATTTCTGCCAGCTCTGCAATACTCAATGACGGAAGATATAAACTTGCTGACATATATGCTGAAGAAACATCCATTCCACGAGCATAATAATACTCAAAATAAGTACCTCCATCCTTCAGATAAGTCGGAATATCATTGATCATCGTATAGATATTTCCATTCCAAAAATGAATCCCGATATAAGAACCAACGATCCATATCAGTACGATCAGCACCGCTGCAATCTCTGTCTTCCAATGATCAAAACCGTTCAGGTGCAGTTCTTCATCTTCCGCAGTTCTTCCTGCCTCCAGTGTCAGCCAGATTGTTGCCCCAAGGAACAGGATAATGCTCAGAACCAACAGCCATGTTGTTCCTTTAAAATACGGGATATTATTATCATAAGCTACCTTATTCTGATAAAACTGATCCTGGATCGTATAAGTTGTATCCACCGCAACCGCAAATACGCTGTTCCATTTCTTTTCACTGCTGTAACTGCGGAGTTTTTCCCATTTATCCGATTTCGATACATTCATATTACTGTTAAAATCTTTTAGCTTTGGATAAATGACCATATATTTAACATCTTTCTCCGAGATCAGATTCTGGACATTTTTCTCCAGCTCTGCATAGTTCTCGTAAGAAGTCTTATTCGTCACTACCTTTTTCGTGTCATTATTCGCATAAATGTAAGTAAAGTTTGTATTGCCTTCCTCTAAATGTTCAAATCCCATCTGATAATTCTGATAATCTGAGTAAATATTCCCCAAAGTATACGCAAGATCATCATAAATGACGGACAGTTTGCCATTCAGACGCGGACTGTTATTCACTACCTGCAAAAGGTTTTCTGCTCCCTGCGGTGCATATTTTTCGATTAATGCACTTCCAAAATTCCAGCAGTCTGTGTACAGGATATTTCCTTCCATGTCCACAATATCAAAATTATAAAAGCCTGAAGATGTATACTTACCGTTCTGAAGTTCCTGCAGAAATCCGTCAACATCACTCCCATCCTGCATGATAATATCAAATACTCCCGACTCTACCCGTGTCATGAAATCACTCGTATAGTAATACTCATATGTCCCTTCAGGCTTCTGACATACGATCACACTGTTCTTCGCATAATTATCGCTCTCTGCACTGTCAAAATCTTCTCCCCAGTTGATCAGTTCCTCCAGTGAATACGCAATACCCGAAACATTTTCTCCGTTGGCAGTATCATTCTTGCTGTACTCCATTACGTCGATCTCTTTGTTCCGGTTCATCATCCCATCTGTCTCAAAAAGATTTTCCAGCCGGATCTGCGTAAGGACATCATCCATGTAATTTTCAACCATGTAATTAAATTCCTGCGATTCCTCAAATGGCTGTTGGCTCATCGTCCATAAGGACGGCAGATCTGTGCTTCCTGCAAGATTCATAAGAGACAACAGATTCGTTATCAGCATTGCACCGCTGAGAATCGCCACAATAAGAACGATCGCCTTTACACCTGTCTTTCTGTACCACTTATTCATATTTCGTCCTTTCAGCCTTTATCAATTTTATAGCCTACGCCCCATACTACTTTCAGATATCTTGGATCTTTCGGATTGATCTCGATTTTTTCACGAATATGGCGGATATGGACCGCAACTGTATTATCCGCACCAATCGCCTCTTCATTCCAAATCGACTCATAAATCTGATTAATAGAAAAAACCCGTCCCTGATTTTTCAGTAATAACAAGAGAATATTATATTCAATCGGCGTAAGCTTCACTAACTCTCCGTCCACCGTCACTTCTTTCAGATCATCATTGATCCTGAGTCCGCCAACTTCATACACTTTTTCCTTTTGTTCCTGGGATGTTCCACCAAGCTCATTATAGCGACGCAGTTGAGACTTGACCCTTGCTACCAGTTCTAACGGATTGAACGGCTTTGTGACATAATCATCCGCCCCGATATTCAGTCCGAGTATCTTATCTGAATCTTCTGACTTTGCAGAAAGAATAATGATCGGTACACTGTTCGTCTCCCTGATCTTCAGAGTTGCCCTGATTCCATCCAGCTTTGGCATCATCACATCAAGGATCAGAAGATTTACTTTCTCTTTCTCCAGAATATTCAATGCCTCAACTCCATCATATGCCTTCAGGATATGATATCCCTCCTGGGACAGATAAATATCTATTGCCTCTACAATTTCTTTATCATCATCACAAACTAATATATTATACATTTCAATCACCTCCCTTTTAGTATACATGATATCGGTCATTTTTTAAAACCAGAGTGTCAAAATCTTAGAATTTTATTAAAAAAGAAAAGTCCGCTGGATTTTCATCCAACAGACTCTTCTCTCTTAAACTTTCATATGGAAAACCGCTTATCTTCTTTTCCTTCTGAAGACAACCGTTCCGGCTGCCAGCGAACCACCAAGCATGAATACAAATACTGCCATATTTGTGCTGTCGCCTGTCTTGGCTGCTGCATTTTGCTTCTTATTTGTTGTTCCGGCATTATGATTCTGATCCTTAGTCGGATTATTTACACCGGCATTTCCGTTATTGCCATTATTACCGTTGTCTCCGGCATTTCCGTTATTGCCATTATTACCGTTGTCTCCGGTATTTCCGTTATCGCCGCCGTTACCATTATTTTCACTCTTTGTTGTTACACTCAGTTCTGCGGCTGCATACTCTGTTGCATTCTCATCATCGCCTACGGCAACAACTTCGATCTGATAAGTCTTACCGGCTTCAAGACCTTCTATCGTATATCCTGTAGCATCTGCCGGGATATACGTCACGTATTCTTTTCCATTTACATAGATCTTGTAACCTGCCAGTCCTGCTGTGCTTGCCGGTCCATCCCATTTCACTTCAACGGAATTTTTCGTAATTTCACCTGTCACTACATTCTCCGGTGCTGAAGGTTTGTCCGGCTGATCCGGCTCTTCTATTTTCTCGAATCTTGCAGTCAGTGTAATATTCTTCGTGATGGCTGTATCGAAATCGAACGCCGTATCACTTCCTTCTTCATACCAGCCAAGGAACTTATAACCCTCTTTTTCCGGATCGGCTGGCTTCGCAGCCTTTTCTCCTTCTTTGACGGTCTGTTCTTTTCCGTCGATCGTAACCGTATAGGTCTTATCTTCTGGCTGATCCGGCTCGCTTCCTTTTTCAAATTTTGCGATCAGGGTCAGGTTCTCTTCAGGAGTTACTGTATAAACGGCTTCATCACTTACCTTTGTTCCAAGGACATCATACCATCCGGTAAATGCAGCACCTTTCTTTGCTGTTGCGGTAAAGGTAACTTCCTCTCCCTGTTCGATCTTCTCTTTAGAAACAGTTGCTGTACCTTTTCCTTCTACGTAAGTACTCATACGAAGCTGCGTCTTTGTAAGATCCTGAGTTCCTGTAAGTACTCTGAACTCTGCTGCACTACCAAAATCATTCTGTCCTTCTGATACAACCAGCTTGATCTTAGATGTCTGAACCGGTGTGAAGTTCACCGTCTTTTCCGTGCCGGTGCTTTCCCATGTTCCATTCTCTACAAGAGTTGCCCAGTTTCCATCTGCATCCTCATAATACAGAGAATATTTCAGAATGTATCCGTTATTTCCGGTTGGTCTCGGCAGATAATAGAATCCGTTCACATCATAGGACTGTCCCATATCGATCGTGATCGTTGCCGGCAGTGCTTTCTTACTCGGAGAGTACTGCGTATGCCAGATCGTTGACCGGTCATTGTCAAATGCCGCACTGATCGGCCCGTCACTGTTTTCATTATCTGATGTCACTGTAAATCCGGATGGATCGATCGGTGAAGATGCTCCATCTGACATCGTGGAGGAAAGATTCACATTATCAATGATGGCATATACCGCATTCGTATCAGAGCCAATCCTTGTCAGCGGAAGGGAAAGTGTGGAGCCTGTAATACCGGTCTTCTTCACATCACCTTCATATGTAAAGCTTCCGGTTGCTCTATACTCTTTTCCATCTGCGATCAGGACAGTACTTCCGTTCTTTGTACGGATCTTTAATGTCATCTTCTGATTAACAGGAAGTTTATAGCCAAAGGAATAGTCATATCCTTCTCTTGTAAATCCAAGTGTTCCATCTTCCATGATGCGGATATTATGAGTGCTGTAAGCTTCATGATCTTCGTCCTTCTCAGCCTCAAAAAGGATCTGTCCCGGTTCTGCCGGCTGAGTCAGTGTGATATCAAAGCTCAGTTCTTTCTCAGGTCCGACTTTATCCAATGGAGTAGAGATATAGCTTTCTCCGCCCTTCAGGACAAGTTCTCCGTCTTTCACTTCTGCATTCTTTCCAGTTTCTGCATCATATTCATTTGCACTCTTATCTGAAAGTCCATCCTCAAAATCATAGGAAAGGATCTCATCTGTCTCACTGTCTGCTTTATCATATGCATTGACTCCAGGAGCTTCACCAACATTCTCGCTTGTCTGCTGTGCTGCTGCAAAAGAAACTTCTCCCGATTTGCCCCACAACGCAGCCGCATAATACGGTGCAGCATCATTGAAGCGGTCATAGATCTCCATCTCAGTCAGTCCGTTCGCTCTCTGGTCAACCATATCGTTCCAGATCGCATAAGCTCCTCCCAGTGTCTGTTCAGAACCTGACGGAACACCCATACGTGTAGCCGGATCATAATTATACATGGACTGACGACTCAGATAATCTGCATAATATCCTGCTGCCGGTACGATATATACACTTCCGTCATTCATGTCAATCAGGTCATATCCCTGCTGATACATAGCTTTCGGATTTGCCCATCCATCGTTCCAGATATTCATCTGAACCCCTTCGCTTCTTACGGATGTGCTTCCGCTTCTTGCTGTAAGACTTCCCCACAGACGAACGGTATTTCCATTATCCTGGATATAAGCCAGAAGATCATCTGTAAACTTACGGAACTGCTCTGTATACTGTCCATCATACTCATCTGTTCCGATATTAACTATCGTATCCCGGTCAAATACCGGGTCATCACCCTTAATATACTCATCCCAGATGCTCTCAACAAATGCCAGTGACTCATCATACTTCGTATTCAAATTGAAATGGTCATTCTGACGTCCGGTCGTTCCGAATCTGAGATCCGGTCTTACCTTTGTAAATGACAGAGAATGTGCAGGAGTATCAAATTCCGGGATAATATCCAGTCCTAACTTCCGGTAATTCTGGATCATGGACTTCATCTCAGCCTTGGTATAATACATATCGTCACTGGTCAGGTCTGCCTGATTCAATCCACCTGCTTTGACATCAGACTCCATACGGAATCCCTCATAAGCCGACATTGCACCCTCGGAAGTCGAATAATTTTCAAGGAAAATATAGTTATCGTTCAGATGAAGCTGCAGGTCATTCATCTTATACCACAGCATCGTCTTTGCAACTTCCTGAAGTGTCTCGCTTTCAAACGGTCTTCTTCCTACATCCAGCATAAAGCCTCTGACTTCATACTTTGGATAATCCCTGCATTCGCCCTTCGGAATGGTCGTACCATTCTGCTTCAGGATCTGAAGGATCGTTCTTGTAGACCAGTAAGCTCCTGCTTTCTGCTCTGCCTTCACTTCCACTTTATCCGTTACATTCATGGAATATCCTTCTTCTTTCAGTCCATTTCCGGCTGCTTCAAGCGTAAAGAAGAAATCTCCCGCTGATGCCTGATCCGCATAAACGATCTTGATGGACTTTCCTGTGATCTCTTTATAATCATTCTTAAATTCTTCAGCCATTGCAGATAATTCTGCCTTATCCTTGGCTGCTACAACGATACGGCTGGAATCACTGATCTCAAAGGAACCGCCCTTTGCACCTTTCCATTCTGCCAGCTCCGGCATTACATTCGGCTTTGCATTATCTCCGTCTTCTGCCGTATACTTTCCGGTTACAGTCATAGTATATTCTTTGGAATCTACTGCCGTACTGTCGTCACCGGCTTTCTTTACATTGAAGTTCATCTTCACAGTCTTTGTAACAAGCGGCTGATAAACTGTCAGATCCCTGTCTACGATCTGCTCATAATCTGCACCGACAAAACTGATCTCATATCCTTCAGGAACTTCCGGCATTGCCAGGTTTCCTGATGCCCCGTCAATACTGGAAGGAACTTCCAGGCTGTCCGCAATCTCTTTCGGAGTTCTCTCCACCTCGGTTGTTCCAAGATCTGTCTCATAAGTCTCAAACTCATAGACAGAAACCGTCGGCCAGCTTACAGAAGCACTTCCCTCCGGTGCTCCCGCCTGATCAAAGGACTCAATATATAATCTCAGATATCTTGTTGTTACTGCCTCATCAAATACGATCGTCTCTCTGTAATCTGAAGGACTTGTCGTAAATGCTTTTACTGTCTCCCAGTTTTCTCCGTCGGCAGACTTCTCGATCCGGTATGCAGTTGCATTCTTTCTCTCCCAATGGATCTTTGCTGTTCTGATGGTCTTCTCACGGCCATAATCCAGCTTCAGCCAGTGTGATCCTGTTGCCGCCGGGCTTGCCCAACGGGTCGTATCATCACCGTCAACTGCCTTGGAAGCATCTGTTCCGGCTGTCTCACTTCCATCTGCTGTTACAGTTGCAGCGGTACTTAAATTCTCTGCTTCTCCAAGGATCTTAAACTCATACAGGGATACAGACTGCCAGCTTCCAGGATTTACTGTATAACCATTGACTGTCAGCTTTACATACTGAGCTGTTACAGCTTCATCCAACTGGATATCACTCGTAACCGACGTAATATTTTCTCCGTCATTTTTTACATAAACATCCCGGTATTCTCCATCTTCTGTATCACATACAGAAATCTTAAAGTTAGTAATATTCGTTCTTTCCCATTCGATCACAAAATGATCAAACGTCTTCCGTGTACCGAGATTCACCGTCAGCGTCCTTGCTGCCTGACTTGAACTCTGATTCGTTGCCCATCTGGACTGATCTGCTTTTGCAGCATCTCTGTTGACGATTCCGTCGATCGCCTTATCTGCTCCCCAGTAATTCGTCTCCTGATCACTGACGGTTGCCGTTGCACTTAATGCATAATTGATCTCATTATTTGCCGCAGCACTTACTGTGGCCGGCGGAATGATTGTAACACCACTCAAAACCATGGCAGCAGATAAAATGCACGCATTCATACGCTTTACTGTCTTTAATTTCATTCTTCCTCTTTCCCCTTCCTTTTAGATAGGATATTGTATGGTTTTGCCTTAAAAGTAACAATCCATTTACATAGTTTGTGTTAATTATCTCATTCATTCAGAAACTTTGCAAGGAGTTTTTATTTGATTTGCACAAATTTGTGGTTGTTGGGGTGATACGCTTGTAGATTAGAAAGCTTCTTTGTGAAGAAGCGGACGCGGAAAGCAGGGATATTCCTTCGCGGTGCAGGCCCGCTTTACCTCAGCCCGTTGACCGTTTGTAACTCGAAAGTGGAAATCTTCGTG